>Ga0114934_10000027_pt1 | contig 73611 bp, 63 predicted proteins | sample 4SBtaG_2_FD_99695 | JGI IMG/M metagenome (GOLD analysis project Ga0114934, IMG submission 99695) | Deep subsurface microbial communities from Kolumbo volcano to uncover new lineages of life (NeLLi) - 4SBTROV10_white metaG | ecosystem: Environmental > Aquatic > Marine > Volcanic ...
ATATACTTAAATTATACACTTAATCAATAAAAAAAGAAATGCAGATTTTAAACAATCTGCATCATAAAGTACACTATTTATTATTGAAAAAGCTTGAATATTATTCCACCATATTGATATATAACTCCTGAGAACACTAATGATACAATAGTCATGAGTTTTATCAAAATATTCATAGAAGGACCAGAAGTATCTTTTAGCGGATCACCTACAGTATCACCTACAACTCCTGCCTTATGTGATTCACTACCTTTTCCTCCATAATTGCCTATCTCAATATACTTTTTAGCATTATCCCATGCTCCACCTGAATTAGACATCAAAATCGCCATTAATACACCTGAAGACACTGCTCCTGCAATAAGTCCTCCTAAAGCTTCTGCACCTAATAATAAACCAATAGATATAGGCACAACTATAGCTAATATACCCGGAAGCATCATCTCTCTTAATGCTGCTGCAGTAGAAATATCAACACATTTAGCATAATCTGGTGTTTCTTTACCAGCCATTATACCTGGCTTTTCCTTAAATTGTTTTCTTACTTCATCAATCATTTCATTTGCTGCTTTTCCAACTGAATCCATTGTAAGTGCTCCAAATAAAAACGGCAACATAGCACCAATCAATAATCCAACTAATGTCACTGGTTTGAGCAAATCAATAGATTGTATTTTAGTAGCTTGTGCATAGGAAGCAAAAAGTGCTAACGCAGTGAGTGCAGCAGAACCTATTGCAAATCCTTTTCCTATCGCAGCAGTGGTATTTCCAACCGAATCCAACTTATCTGTAATCTCTCTTACGCTAGCTGGTAAATGAGACATTTCTGCAATTCCACCAGCATTATCTGCAATAGGACCATAAGCATCAACAGCCACAGTTAATCCCGTTGTTGAAAGCATACCAACAGCTGCTAACGATATACCATATAATCCTAATGACGGATTACTAGCTCCACCCATAACATAAAATGAAATAATTATTCCTAAAGAAATGAATACTATTGGTAACATTGTAGATTTCATACCAACAGAAAGTCCTGAAATTATTGTGGTTGCTGCACCACTTTGAGTATGTTCAGCTATCTTTTTTACATGCTTATAATCTGCAGATGTAAACATCTCTGTTATCTTTCCAATTAACATACCAATAACAAGGCCTGTAACAATTGATATAAAAGCTTTAAAATCTCCAAACATAACTTTGCTTAAAATAGCAGATGAAATAATAACAATTATTCCTCCAATATATGTTCCATTATTCAAAGCTGCTTGTGGATTTGAATTTTTGCTTTTCCTTGCAAATAATATACCTATTACAGACGCTATTATACCAATCGATGCTAATAAAATCGGAAACAGTACTGGTTCATTATTTGCATACTTATTGCTAAATTTGCTTATCAAAAACGTACCCAGTGTAAGAGAAGAAATTATTGAACCTACATATGATTCAAACAAATCAGCTCCCATACCAGCTACATCACCAACATTATCACCAACGTTATCTGCAATAACGGCAGGATTCCTTGGATCATCTTCTGGAATACCAGCTTCAACTTTTCCAACTAAATCTGCCCCTACATCTGCTGCTTTTGTATAAATTCCTCCGCCAACTCTTGCAAATAGCGCAATAGAGCTAGCTCCAAGTCCAAAACCTGTTAGATAAATTATATTATCTCCAAACAAAATATAAAAAGCACCTAAACCTAATATTCCAAGTCCAACAACACACAACCCCATAACTGCTCCGCCCGAAAAAGCAATTTGAAGTGCTTTGTCTTGACCATGTCTAGCTGCTTCTGCTGTTCTTACATTGGATTTTGTTGCTACCTGCATACCAAAATTTCCAGCTAAAATAGATAAAACTGCTCCACTAATAAAACAAATAGAAGTTTGCCAGTTAATAAAAAACACTATAATAACTGCAACTATTAAAATAAAAATAGATAAATAATTATACTCTCTTTTTAAAAATGCCATAGCACCATTATGAATATAACCCGAAATTTCCTTCATTCTATCATTGCCTTCATCTGATTTAATTATGCCCTTAGTTAACATGAAAGCAAAAAATAGAGCTATTAGCCCTGAAATTATAATTAAAAACTCTGTATTCAATTTTACCGTGCCTCCCTATTACTACTCACTACATTACTACATCAAATTAATTGCCATAACAATAATCGCAAATAATATAGATGTAACTACGGTTATTCTTGCCAACATAGTTTCTCTGGTTTTGATTCTATTTTTCGCAAAATAATTTTGATTTCCACCAGAAATCAAACTATTTATACCATCAGACTTTGTCGGTTGAAGCATTATTGCAACTATCATTGTTAAAGAAACAATAACTAATAAAACAACTAAAAATGTTCTCATTCCGTCCCCTCCTATTTTTTAATTCTTTGTAAATTATAAGCTTATTTTAGCACACCAAATTATAATTTACAACGTTAAGAAAAAATAATATGCTCTAAAAAAGGAGAAAATTTAAAATATCTTCTCCTTTTGATAAAAATGTATTATTTCTTGATGTTGTAGAAAGTATTCATTCCTCTATATTCAGCAATTTCTCCTAATTCTTCTTCAATTCTTAACAATTGATTGTATTTTGCCACTCTTTCAGATCTTGATGGTGCACCAGTTTTGATTTGACCTGCATTTACAGCAACAACTAAATCTGCTATTGTAGTATCTTCAGTTTCACCAGATCTGTGTGAAATTACTGCAGTATATCCAGCTCTTTCAGCCATTTCAATTGCATTTAAAGTTTCTGTTAATGTACCTATTTGGTTAAGTTTTATTAATATAGAGTTTGCAGTATTAGCTTTTATACCTCTTGATAATCTTTCAGTGTTAGTAACGAATAAATCATCACCAACAAGCTGTATTTTGCTTCCTAATTTTTCAGTCATTATCTTCCATCCATTCCAATCTTCTTCTGCCATACCATCTTCAATTGAAATGATAGGATATTTTTCAACAAGAGCTATATAGAAATCTACCATTTGCGCTGGAGTTAAAGTCTTTCCTTCGCCTTTTAATTCATACATATTTGTTTCAGTATTGAAGAATTCTGATGAAGCTGGGTCAAGAGCTATATAAATATCTTTACCTGGCTCATAATTAGCTTTTTTAATAGCTTCAACAATTACAGATATTGCTTCTTCATTTGAATTTAAGTTAGGTGCAAATCCACCTTCGTCACCAACTCCAGTTGACAATCCCTTTTCTTTTAAAATACTTTTTAATGCATGATATACTTCTGCACACATTCTTAGAGCTTCAGCAAAACTTTTTGCTCCAACTGGCATAACCATAAATTCTTGTAGGTCAACATTATTATCTGCATGTTTTCCACCATTCATAATATTCATCATTGGCATAGGTAAAACTTTAGCATTTACACCACCAACATATTGGTATAAGCTTAAGCCAAGAGATTCTGCAGCTGCTCTTGCACATGCTAATGATACACCTAACATCGCATTAGCTCCTAATTTAGCTTTATTAGGAGTTCCGTCAAGTTTAATCATTGTGTTATCAATTGCAACCTGATCAAGTACATTCATTCCAATTAACTCTTCAGCAATAATATTATTAACATTATCTATTGCTTTTAATACACCTTTACCGTTGTATACTGCTTTATCTTCATCTCTTAACTCTACTGCCTCAAACATTCCAGTAGAAGCTCCTGAAGGAACAGCTGCTCTTCCAACAGTTCCATCTTCAAGTACAACTTCAACCTCAACAGTTGGGTTTGCTCTTGAATCTAATATTTGTCTAGCAAAAACATCAATAATCTCAATATAAGTCTTCATAATGCAATTACCTCCATAATATATTAATTCTATATTTCATTGATATTAATTTAGAAATATAGATTTTTAACTACAAACAAGTGACTTCCCTGTCATTTCTTTAGGTACTTCTAATTCCATTTCTTCTAATATGGTTGGTGCTATATCCGCCAATATTCCTTCATCTCTAAGTTTCTTTGCATCCTTAGATACATAAATGAACGGTACCTCGTTCGATGTATGTGCAGTCATAGGCTTACCATTTGAATAATCAATCATTTGTTCGCAATTTCCATGATCTGCTGTAATAAATACGGTTCCATCCATTTCTAAAACTTTATTAACAACTTTTCCCAGACATTCATCAACCGCTTCAAGTGCTTTAACCGCTGCTTCAAAAACACCAGTATGACCAACCATATCTGGATTCGCATAATTTAGTATTATCAAATCATATATATCCTTATTCAAACTATCCATTAACTTTTCAGTAACTTCATATGCACTCATTTCAGGTTTTAAATCATATGTAGCTACTTTTGGAGAATTTATAAGTATTCTATCTTCATTTAGATTTGGTTTTTCAACTCCTCCATTGAAGAAGAATGTAACATGTGCATATTTTTCAGTTTCTGCAATCCTTAATTGCTTTTTACCTAATGAACTTACATATTCACCCAAAGTATTTTTATAACTTTCTGGCGGATATGCTATTAACACATCTTCAATTGTTTTATCATACTGTGTCATGCAAACATAGAGCAAATCAAGACTTTCTCTTTTAAATCCATCAAATACTTTATCATTTAATGCCCTTGTTATTTCTCTTGCTCTATCTGGTCTAAAATTAAAGAATACTACTGAATCTTTATTTTGAATTTTACTAGTAGCTTTTCCATCTTTCAAAATAACAGTTGGTAATACAAATTCATCAGTTTTATTGTCATGATAAGCATTCTCTACCGCCTCAATAGCAGATAAAGCCATCTCACCTTCTCCTTTAACCAATGCATTGTACGCTAATTCAACTCTTTCCCATCTATTATCTCTATCCATAGCATAGTATCTTCCAGAAACAGTCGCTATCTCTCCTACACCTAATTCTTTCATGTATTGTTCTATTTCTTCTAAATACTTTTTAGCTGACTTAGGAGGTACATCTCTTCCATCTAAAAATGCATGCAAAAAGACCTTTTTGACTCCTTTTTCATTTGCTAACTTAATCAACGCCTTCAAATGCTCTATATGAGAATGAACTCCTCCATCTGATAAAAGTCCCATTAAATGTATAGATGAATTATTTTCAAGTGCATTATTAACTGCAACATTCAAAGCTTTATTCTTGAAAAAATCACCTTTATCAATTTCTTTTGATATTTTTGTAAGAGCCTGATATATAATTCTACCAGCTCCTATATTCAAATGACCAACCTCTGAATTTCCCATTTGTCCCTCAGGAAGTCCAACACTTAATCCGCTTGCTCCTAGCCTAGTCTTTGGGTAATTATTATAAAAATAATCATAATTAGGCATGTCAGCAGTTTTTACAGCGTTACCATCCTCATAATTCGAAATTCCTAAACCATCTAAAATCATTAACAAAACAGGTTTTTTTGCCATGCTATTTTCCCTCCTGCCCTCTACATTGTATATAGTATATACTAATAATTTACTATTGCAGCAAAATCCTCTGCTTTTAAACTTGCTCCACCAACAAGTCCTCCATCTATATCTGATTGTTCCATCTGTCCCTTTATTGTAGCTGGTTTTACTGAACCACCATATAATATTCTAACTTTCTCTGCCGTTTCGGAATCATACATTTTTCTTATAACACTTCTAATATAACTTATAGTTTCATTTGCTTGTTCGGCAGTTGCAGTTTTGCCTGTTCCAATTGCCCATATTGGCTCATAAGCAACTACAATTCTTGAAACCTGTTCATTAGTTAAACCTACTAAATCAAGTTTAATTTGCTTCCCTATAACTTCTTCAGTAATGTTATTCTCCCTTTCATATAGTGTTTCTCCAACACATAGAATAGGAGTAATATTATATTCAAATGCCTTTTTTACCTTTTTATTAACAGTTTCATCAGTTTCATTAAAATACTGTCTTCTTTCACTGTGTCCAATAATAACATACTCAACATTCATTTCATCAAGCATAATTGGTGAAATCTCTCCTGTATATGCACCATTCTCTTCGAAATACATATTTTGAGCACCAATTTTAATATTAGTTTCATCTGCCGCTTTTATAGCTGCATCTAAGCAAACAAAAGATGGACACACAATAACTTCGCACTTAGCATCTTTAACTTTCTCTTTTAATTCTTCTATTAATTTAACAGCTTCTCTTGGTGTTTTATTCATTTTCCAATTTCCTGCTATTATAGGTTTCCTCACTTAATACACTTCCTTTCACTCTATTTATCATCAAGTGCAGCTATTCCTGGAAGTTCTTTACCTTCTAAGAATTCAAGAGATGCTCCACCACCTGTTGAAATATGAGTCATTCTATCACCAAATCCTAATTGATTTACTGCTGCAGCACTATCTCCTCCACCAATTACTGTAGTTGCATTAGATTCTGCTAATGCTTTTGCAACAGCTATTGTTCCTTTCGCAAAATTCTTAAATTCAAATACTCCCATTGGTCCATTCCATACCACAGTCTTAGCATTTTTAACTGCACTCTCATATAATTCAGCTGTTTTAGGCCCAATGTCTAACCCCATATATTCATTATCTATATTTTTATCTTCTGTAACAACGGGTGTAGTATTTTCATCAAATTCCTTTCCGACTACATGATCAACTGGTAAAAGTAATTTAACACCTTTTTCTTCAGCTTTTTTAATCATATCTAAAGAATACTGCATTTTATCTTCTTCTAATAAAGATTTACCAATTGAATATCCCTTTGCTTTAAGAAAAGTATACGCCATACCTCCACCAATAATTAAAGTATCAACCTTATCAAGCAAGTTATTGATAACATTTATTTTATCAGAAACCTTTGCACCACCTAATATTGATACAAATGGTCTTTCTGGATTTTCTATTGCTTCTCCTAGGAATTTTATTTCTTTCTGTATTAAATATCCACATACACAAGTATCTATGTACTTAGTAACTCCAACTGTTGAGCAATGAGCTCTGTGTGCCGTACCAAATGCATCATTTACATAAATTTCTGCTAAAGATGCCAATTCTTTTGAAAATTCATCACCATTTTTAGTTTCTTCTTTTCTGTATCTTGTATTTTGAAGTAAAATAACATCTCCATTTTTCATGTTTTTAACAGCTTTTTTTGCATTTTCTCCAACAACATTATTATCAGCTGCAAAAACTACCTCTTTATCTAACATTTCTGATAAACGTTTTGATACAGGTAAAAGCGATAATTCTGGCTTTGGTTCACCCTTTGGTTTACCTAAATGAGAACATAATATTACTTTTGCACCTTCATTAATCAAATATTTAATTGTAGGAAGTGCACCAACAAGTCTGTTTTCATCAGTAATAACGCCATTTTTTATTGGCACATTAAAATCACATCTAACCAATACTTTTCTACCTTTAACTTCTATATCCTCAATAGTTTTTTTATTAAATTTCATATACTACCAGCTCCTTAAAGTTAAATACTTTTAAAAGTCTAGTTTTATTAAGTTTAAAACTAGACTTTTAAATTGTGATCCCTCAGCATAGGAACTTCACATGCCATTTGTATTTAAATTTGAACCTAATGCTTTTAGGTAATCGTTGGATACTTATATTTGTAGCCCAAAAATTATAGTCTGTCAACAATATACTTTGTTAAATCAGCTAATCTATTTGAATAACCCCATTCATTATCATACCAAGATACAACTTTAACTAATTTTCCAGAAACAATTGTAGATAAACCATCAACAATTGAAGATCTTTCATCTCCTCTGTAATCCATAGATACCAATGGTTCTTCACTAAATCCTAGAATTCCTTTTAATTCACCCTCAGCTGCTTTTTTAAGAGCTGCATTTACTTCTTCAACAGTAGTTTCTTTTGAAACTTCGCAAACTAAGTCTGTTAATGAAACTGTAGGAGTTGGAACTCTTACTGCCATACCATTTAATTTTCCTTTTAACTGTGGTAATACTAATGCAACTGCCTTAGCTGCTCCTGTTGTAGTTGGTATCATAGATTCTGCAGCTGCTCTTGCTCTTCTTAAATCTTTATGTGGAGCATCTAATATCTTTTGGTCATTTGTATATGAATGTATTGTTGTCATCAAACCTTTTTCAATTCCAAATTCTCTATCAATAACCTTAGCAAATGGTGCTAAGCAGTTAGTAGTACAAGAGGCATTTGAAATGATATTGTGTTTAGAAGAATCATATTTTTCTTCATTAACACCTAAAACTATTGTTATATCTTCATCCTTAGCTGGAGCTGAAATTATAACCTTTTTTGCACCTGCTTCTAAGTGAAGTTCAGCTTTTTCTCTATTTCTAAATAATCCAGTACATTCAAGTGCTACATCTACACCTAATTCTTTCCAAGGCAAGTCTTTAGGATTTCTTTCTGCATAAATTCTAATCTCTTTACCATTAACAACTATTGAATTTTCTTTAGCTTCAACTGAACCTTCAAATTTTCCATAAAGTGAATCGTATTTAAGCAAATGTGCTAAAGTAGATGGACTAGTTAAATCATTGATTGCAACTACTTCTATTTCATTACTGTACTTCTTAAGAAGTGCCTTAAATACATTCCTTCCTATTCTACCAAAACCATTTATTCCTACTTTTACCATATTATTACCTCCTGTTACTGTTTTATATATAAATATTTAAAATAATTTTAATCACTCAGTTATATTATTATCTAGTTTATTTTTAATTATCCTAACAATTTCTTGTGCTGCACCCTGATCTGTTATTAAAACACTTTCTGTTCTATCTATTTCTGTACTTATTATTGCTTTAGCCTTACTTTTACCTCCTGCTATCGCAATCAAAGTAGCTATATTCTTGGTATCTTGATTTTTTATACCAATTGTTGGCGTGTAATATACTATTTTACCTTCATCGTTGAAATAATGTCCAAACGCCTCACCTACCGCACCTTTGCTTAATATCTTACATATTAATTCATCTGACATTCCTCTTTTTTTTGCCATTTCTTCAGCTATTCCAATACCAAAAATCAAAACATCACTATTTCTTATTTTGTTCACTATATCGACAATGTTCTTTTCTTTTAATATAGCTTCAAGTGCATTATAACTTAAATTGTCTGGAACATGAAGTAACTTATAATTAGCATTTATTTTATGAGCCAAATTTGCTGCTATGGTATTCGACTGAATATCGACATTTCTTCCTATACCACCTCTAGCTGGTAGTATTAATATATTTTTGTACTTGCTACACTTCTGCATACTATCAGCTATTTCTTTTACACTAGAACCACCAGTAATAGAAATTACGATATCATCTCTTAAAATAGTTTTTAAGTAATCACTAGCAACTTTTCCCATATCTTTTAAAACTGTCTTGTCATTATCTAAGTTCCCAGGAACAACAAATACTTTTTTTATATGTAAATACTTGCATATATCACTTTCGAGTTCACTTAATCCATTTAACTCATATAAAAATTTTTTGAGTTTAATAATTATTTCTTCACCTTCAGGATTTATAAACATGCCTAAATTATTTATACTTATGAGTTCTGCTTCTTTTAAAAATTTTATTTCATTTCTTATGCATCTCTCCCCCAAATTTAGAATACTTGATAACACTCTTCGTCCAATAGGCTGATAATAATAAATTGTTTTCAAAATGTTATATCTTAATTCAAGTAACTCTACCAATTCAGGCACTATCTTTTTTTGAAATTTAAGCAATTCATCCATTTGAACACCTCATGGGACAACTTTGTCCACCATATCATTTTTTGCTCCCACGTATATTATAAACCTTTTTTGAAATTTTTCAAATAAAAATTTCAAAAATCGCTCAAAATCATACAAAAATTTTAGTTATCTAATACCTTTTTCTCTTACTTGATGACACAATTCCTAATTCTTCCCTATATTTCGTAACAGTTCTTCTTGAAATATTCATGTTTTTTTCTTTTAATATTCTGCTAATTTTTTCATCTGATAGTGGTTTATTTTTATCTTCCTTATTTATAATATCTTCTATCATTCCTTTTATGCTCGTTCTTGATATACTTTCACTACCATTTTTTAAATATATTCCCGATGTAAATAAATCTTTTATTTTTATAGTAGTATTATTTGTGCGAATATATTTATCCTTTATAGCTCTACTTACTGTCGATTCATGAATTCCTATTGCATCAGATATGTCCTTTAATGTCATTGGTCTTAGGTAACTGTCTCCATAATCAAAATAGTCTTTTTGAATTTTTATAATTTCTCGCAACACTGTATACAGTGTATTTTTCCTATGTTCTATACTTTTTATCAAAAAAATAGCATTGCTTATTTTATTTTTTACATAATCAACAATTTCATCATCATATTCATTTTTAGATGAATTGATAATTTGCTTATATTTTGAATTAATATTCAATTTAGTAATTATATCATCATTCATAATTATGTAATACTCATAACCTATTTTATTTATATATGCATCTGGTACTATATATTTTGTTTTTTCTCCATTATAAAATCCACGAGATGGTTTTGGTTCCAATGATTTTATAATATCTCCATATTCTTGAGCTTTCTTTGTGGTTATATTAAGTTTTTTTGCTATCTGTGAATATTTATTATTAGCCAAATATTCTAAACAACTATCAACTATAAAATAAATCTTGTCATCGATTATAGCTTTATTCTTAAGTTGAATTTTTAAACATTCTTTTATATCTCTTGCTGCAACACCACATGGTTCAAAACCTTGTACTATACTTATAGCCTCTTCAGTTTTTTGCACAGACACTCCAATTTCCCTCGCTATTTCATCAACTGTACTTCCAAGATAACCCCTTTCATCTAAGCTTTCAATAACATATACGCAAACCTTTTTTATATTTTCTTCTGTATCGATATACAATAATTGTTCTTTCAAAAATTCTTTCAATGTTTTTTTTGATGTAATAAAATTAAACGGTGATATTTTTTCTTCTATATTATTTTCATTGATGTACATATTTCTGTTATATTCAAAATATTTAATTAAATGTTTATAATCAAATGTTTCTTTATAACTCTCATTACATTGAAAATCTATTACTGGATTTTCTAAAATTTCCTTATCTATGTACTGGTTTAATTCATAAGCCGACATTTGCAAAATCTTTACCGAAAGTTGCATTTGTTGAGTCATAACTAATTTTTGTTGTTGAGTTAAATGAAGTCCAAATTCCATTTTCATAAATATCACCCTCATGTTCAGTATATATTCTAGGCTCTAATATCCAGTCTATAATACTTAGTTCAAAGTATACATTTGTAACTTGAAAATTGATTTCAACACAATTATATCATAAAATTCTTATTTTTCATTATAAAAAAACTCAGCAAATAAGCTGAGTTTTTTTATTAACGTTTACCTTTTTCATATGGTATACCATCTGCTGCTGGTGGAACTGTCTTACCAACAAAACCTGCTAAAGCAAGCATAGTTAGTATATATGGTAAAGCAGAATAGAATTCTGTTGGCAAGTGCCATCCAAAACCTTGTGCTTGAATTTGGAATGCCTCTGCAAAACCAAACAATAAACATGCCCACATAGTTCCTTTAGGATTCCAATTACCAAATATCATAGCTGCGAGTGCTATAAATCCACGTCCAGCAACCATACCTTCTTTATATATACCTGCCGTACTCAATGCTAACGTTGCTCCTCCAAGTCCTGCTAGTACTCCAGAAATAATAACACAAAGGTATCTTATTCCATATACACTTATACCTAAAGTATCAGCTGCACTAGGGTGTTCCCCTACAGATCTTATTCTTAGTCCCAATGGAGTCTTAAATATTACGAATGTCGAAACAAATACCAAAACTATTGCTAAAATAACAAACCAATTCAATCCATTGATGAGTGGTCCAATTACTGGAATATTATTCAACACCTTAGTTAATGCTTCTGGTAAATATGGAAGAACACCTACAGAATCAGTTTGACCACCTTTTCCTTCAAATAATACAAATATTAAAAAGCTTGCAAATGCTGTTGAAAATAAGTTAATAGCTGTACCTGATATAATCTGATCTGCTCTAAGCGTTATTGATAGAAAAGCATGTAATGCTGCAATAGTTCCTGCTGCAATAACTGCTACTAATATTCCTATAAAATAATTTCCATGGGTTATATGTGTTCCCCAAACTGCAAAGAAAGCACCTATAGTCATCATACCTTCTAATCCAATATTAACAACGCCAGCTCTTTCAGAAAAAACTCCTCCAAGTCCAGCAAAAATCAACGGGGTAGCTAATCTAAGTGTAGCAGCTAATAATGCTACAATAAAAGCTATTTTATCCATTAATAATTGCCCCCTTTCTTTTCTTTTCAGCAATGTATTTATAAACATAGTCTGTAGCTACAAAAATTATTACTACTCCTTGAATCAAAGAAACAATTTCCTTAGGTATTCCATTGATTTGAAGAGTTGTAGAACTACTTCTTAAAGCACCAAATAATATTGCTGATGCAATACATCCTATTGGATTGCTTTTAGCTAAAAGTGCAACTGCTATACCATCAAAACCGTAAGATGGAAGCGAAGTCATATCATTCATTCTAAGCATAGTTCCTGAAACATGCATAGCACCGCCTATACCAGCAATAGCTCCCGAAATAAGCATAGCTAATACAGTATTCTTAGCAATATTTATGCCACCATACTCTGCTGCAAAAGGACTCAATCCAACAGCTCTAATTTCATAACCAATTGATGTCTTCCATAGTAACCAATATATAAAAATAGCACATGCAAGTGCAACAAATATACCAAAACTTGCTCTACTCATATCAGTGGCAAACCTTGTAAGTTGTGCACTCTTCTGAATTACAGCTGTAGACGCTTCCCCTTTCACAGTAAAAACTGTTCTAAGTATAACCCAATTTACAAAATATAACGCTATATAGTTCATCATTATAGTGTTAACTACTTCATTTGTACCAATTTTAGCCTTTAAGTATCCAGGTATTGCACCCCAAAATCCACCTGCAATAGCACCTGCAATTATTATTAAAGGTATGTGTATTATTGGACTTAATCCAGGTATTATTCCTACTATAGCAGCTGCAAGCATTCCAAGAACAAACTGACCTGCAACACCAATATTGAATAATCCTGTTTTAAATGCAACCGCATTTGCAACACCTGTGAATAGAAGTGGTGTAATATAAATAAGTGAATTCAAAGCTCTTTTTGGAGTTCCAAAACTTCCTGCCCAAACAACACTAAATAATTTTCCTACTGCAGTAAAATATTGAGTTATAGAATAGTGCTTAGCCCACATAACAAAAAACACTGCAATAAACATAGACAAAAATACTGAAAACAAAGGCAATGCAAGTCTCTTTAATCCTTCAATGATAGGATTAGTGCTCTCAATTTTCCTGCTCTTATCTGATTTATTTGTCGATTTGCTACTCAATTCCTTCAGCTCCTTCCTCTATTTCATCGAGAGTTCCACCTGCCATTAATATTCCTAATTTTCGTTCATTTGCATCTTTTCTATCCAAAATTCCCACGATTTTTCCATCATACATAACTGCTATTCTATCAGATAATGCAAGTACTTCATCCAATTCCAATGAAACCAAAAGAACAGCTTTTCCTTTGTCTCTTTCCTGAACTAATCTTTTATGAATATACTCAATAGCACCTACATCCAATCCTCTAGTCGGTTGTGCTGCAATTATTAAATCAGGATCCTTCATTATCTCCCTCGCAGCAATAAGCTTTTGCTGATTTCCTCCTGATAATGACGCTGCCGATACATCTGCATTTGGAGTTCTAACATCAAATTCCTCAATAATTTGGTTACAGTATTCTTTTACAGTCTTGTAGTCTATAACCCCTTTTTTGTTGAATGGCTCCTTATGATGACGACCAAGAATCGAATTTTCATAAAGTGAATACTTTAAGACCAATCCTCTTTTGTGTCTATCCTCAGGAATATGTCCTATTCCAGAATCAATAACCTCTCTTGGTGTTTTAGAATAAATATCTTTTCCATTTAAAGTTATTTTACCATTTTTAGCTTTCCTAAGACCAGTTAATACTTCTATTAACTCAGTTTGACCATTTCCATCAACACCAGCAATTCCCAGTATTTCTCCCCCATTAACGGTTAAACTTAAATCATCCACCGCTTTAATACCCCTGTGATCAGTTGCTGTTAAATTCTGAATTCTTAGAATTTCTCCTTTTATATTAGCTTCTTTCTTTTCTACAACAAGATTTACCTTACGTCCAACCATTAACTCCGCTAATTCATCAATATTTGTATCCCTTGTTTTAACAGACCCTGTAACTTTTCCTCTTCTAATTATGGTTACCCTATCACTCATACTCATGACTTCCTTTAATTTATGAGTAATAAGTATTACAGATTTACCTTCCGATTCTAAATTCTTAATTATTTGTCCCAATTCCTCAATCTCTTGTGGTGTTAATACTGCAGTAGGTTCATCTAATATCAATATTTCCGCACCTCTATATAGAGCTTTTAATATTTCAACTCTTTGTTGTTGTCCTACTGAAATATCCTCTATCAATGCATCAGGATCTACATTAAATCCATATTTATCTGCAATATCTTTTACATCTTTTCTTGCTTTTGCTATATCTAGCTTAAGTCCTTTTCTAGGCTCAGTACCCAAAACAATATTTTCAGTTACAGTAAAATTATGAACAAGCATAAAATGTTGATGAACCATTCCTATACCTAATTTTATAGCTTCATTCGGATTAGTTATTTTAACTTCCCTACCTCTAACAAATATTTTTCCTTTTTCCGGTTGATATAAACCATATAACACATTCATAAGTGTTGTTTTTCCCGCACCATTCTCTCCAAGTAAAACATGTGTTTCGCCCTTTAAAAGTTCAAAGTCGACATTGTCATTGGCTATTGTACCCGGAAAAATCTTGGTTATACCTTTCATCTCTATAACCTTTTCCATTTACTTTCCTCCTTACAAGTCATTTTTGCTAATCGCAAGAAAAAGCTAGATGAAAACATCTAGCTTTTATTATACTATTTAATCAAAATTAAGACAATTATAAATTTTAATCTAATAGCTAGTAATTTTATGCAATATTAGATTTGTGGAGGTGTAAATTCTTTAAGTTCTTCCAAGTTTGCTGGAACTTGGAATTTACCATCAATAATAGCTTTTTTATATTTTTCAACCAAATCCAAAACATCTTTTGGAGTATGTTTTGAAGTAGAAGGAGCTATATCAACACCTTTTTCTTTTAATCCTAAGCTTATAGCTTTTCCGCCTTTAAAAGTACCCTCAACCATTTCTTTAGCTGCTTCATAAGTAGCGGTATCAACTTTCTTTACCATACTAGATAATAAATAATCACCATAGTCTGTAGTAACTGCCTGATCCATATCAACACCTATAGCCCAAACATCTTTACCATTTTTCCTAAACTCTTTTGTAGCTGAGAATAATCCTAATCCTACACCACCAGCTGCATGATAAATAATATCACAACCGTCACCATAAAGAGCCTTAGCAATCTCATAACCTTTGTTTACATCACCAAAACTATCAGCATATTTTACAGTTTTTCTGTTTACTAATAGTTTACCAGCCTCAGGGTTAACGGCCATAACACCAGCTGCAAATCCAGCTTCAAAGTTATTGATTAAAGCAAAGTCTTTACCACCTATAAATCCTACTTTGTTAGTTTTAGTCATTTTACCAGCAATAACACCCATTAAAAATGAACCTTCATTCTGCTTAAACGTATAAGATTGTACATTTGGCAAATCAACAATAGAATCGACTATTACAAATTTTGTATTAGGGTTTTTCTTAGCAACAGCTTCCAATGCCTTTTGCATTTGGAATCCTACGCCAACTACTAAATTTGAACCATTATCAACAAGTTCTCCAAGATTTGTCATATAATCCTCTTTACTTGTAGATTCAATAGGAGTATATTGAATTCCAAAATCTTTAACAGCTTTCTTTAACCCTTTATCAGCTGATTGGTTAAATGATTTATCATTTAAACCACCTTCATCAGTTGAAAGTCCTACTTTGATATTAGAATTTTTTTCACCTGAAGGCTTATTCGCAGTTGTTCCACAACCAACAAACATTGTAGCTACCATAGCTACAGACGCAAGCAATGCAGTAATCTTTTTGATATTCATACTTTTTCCTCCTACTAATTTCATTATGATTATTTGCTAGAATATATGTATTCTACAAATAATCATTAATTCCTTCTTTTTTGTGAAGAATATATAAAACATTTCTAAACATTATTATATGATAAATACTTTAATTTATGTAAATAATTTATTGATTTATGCAAACAATGCAGAATGAAATCAGTTTCTATTTCATTCTGCATATTTTTGTGAAATATGTTTTTGTTTTATTATTTACTATTCAATATAATCTGCTTTTTTTAAAACATCCAATGCAGATTCGCCTTCTTCTTCATTAACAAGAATTATTGGACCAGTACATCCCATTCCACTTTCAGAATAAATTCCAGCCTTCCACAATACTTTACAAGCATTTTCTAACTCTAAAATATCTATACCAGGAATAGCAAATGTAACTACTTTTTTAGGTGGCATTTTAACTTCTTCATCCTCTTGAGTTTTTTGTGATTTCTTAATCACTTTATTTATAGCATCCTTTAATCCTGCCTTATTTGCCTTTTTAAATTCCTCATTTGCAACACATAATACCTTATTCTTTGCACATGTTGCACAATATCTTAATGCTTCAGCAATCAACGGTGCACCTGATGCTCTTGAAACAATATTTACAAGTTTATCATAATTTTCACCAATACCAGGGCCATACCCAGCACCAACAGTTTCATATCCTCCACCTGTTGTAAATGATGAAAATATTTTAATCAATAAATTTCCTGTTAAAGAATCACACACCATAACATCTGGTGTACCTGCAAGCAAATCATTACCTCTCATTACAGCTCCACCATCAACTCTTAGTGAATTTGAAAATTCAAACTCATACCCATTAGCTTGTATTTCTTTTAATATTCTCTCAGTTTGTCTAGCACCTTCAATATTTAGTATTCCCAACTTAGGATTCTTAATTCCCATTGCCTTTGCTGTAGCCAATCCTGATATAGCGTTAATAACCATACCTTCTACTCTATTAGTTGAAGTTGTTCCTGTAGTTGTTGAAATTATCATCTCTCTACCTTTTCCAGGAGTTACAACTTTTCCAACAGTTGAAACTCCTATTGGAAAATCAAAGTGTTGAGTTACACAACCATCTAATTCACCTGATTCCAACATTTCAACCATTTTTTTGTGTCCTTCTTCTGCATCTTTCACTTCTACTAATTCGAAATCACAATCAACTTTAGACCCTATCAAAACTATTTCAAAATCATTATACTTGCTTTTTGCGATTTCAGCTGCTTTTATCATTTCATCTATTCCGTGCTCAGAACCCAAAATAGTTAATCCTATTCTAATTTTTTTACCAAAACTCCCATTTTTTATACCGTCCGCTATTTCGTTAAAAACTTCTGAAATCATCTTTTTTGCAGCTTCTTGGCTCATCAATCTCACCTCTTTTTCTGTAAGAATTATTCTTGCATTAAAAACTTAGCAAAATCTTTCATTGCATCTGCAACCATAGATTTAACTTCTTCTTTATTAATACCGCCTTCTTCAACTGCTCCTGTATTCTTTTCAACTATAACAGATATACCATCAAATAAATTAGTCATTCTTCCTAAGAATAAACTTCCTTTACCTATTATCATAAAGTTTTCTAATTTACCTTCTAATATTGCATCCCTACCATGACCACATATTGGAACACCAGATGGAATATGACCCTGAGTTGGTGCAAATCCTGGCCATCCGTGTTCTTTAACAAATGCAGGCAACTCTTTTCTCTCTAATTGCTTACTCTTAACAGCAAGAGCACCAATCATCTTAAAGTTTTGAGTTGGAACATCACCAGCTCCTGCAGGTTCAGTAATTTCTGAAGTTTGCATTTCTGGAGAAAATTTATTTATATCTGTAATCTTTAAATCTGAACTTGTAAGTGGGTCTAAAACTAACGCTTGAAGCACTGCTTGTGGTGATGCACCATGACCAATAGTATGTCTTCCAACGATATCAGTTCTTATTACTGGATTAACTCCATCGTTCTGTGAAATAAGTAATGCAAATCCGCCTAAGCAGTCTTCCATAATTGGCATACTTTTAGCCATATGTGATTTACCATTCATTCCTAATTTTGCAGTACATCCTCCACCAACTACTACAACATTTTTAAATACTCCAGATTTTACTAATGAAGCAGCATTAACTAATGCATGAGAAGGTCCTGCACAAAATCCTCTCATATCAACTCCAGTAGCACCTTTTAGTCCAACTATTTCACCAATAGATTTAGCAATATTTCCGCCACCTCTTTGATTCATATCACCAACAGCTTCTTCTGAACACTCAATTATATATTCAATATCATCAATTGGAGTATCTACACCTTCTAATAAATGTGATAAAGCTAATGCTCCTGATGCTTTAACAGCTATATTTTCAAGCATATATTCAGCTGATAAATTCTCATCTACTTCATGTGCTCTTTTTACACATCCAATTAACTTATCTCCTTGATATAATCCTTCAGCACCATTATTTTCTACTAGTTCTTTAATTTTGTCTATCTCTTCGCCCTCTTTAATTAACTCCGCTTTATCCTTAAACAATTTATGCTCCATTAATTTAGCTTTTACACTAGCTGCAAATGATTTTTCAAGTAAAACTAAATCAAAAACATCACTTATTTGCATTAAACCATAAAATTCGTCTTGAGGCATTATTTCACCAAATTTACCAAATCTTTTAGCACCTTCAACATTTTTATTGTACCAAGGTTTTGGTGTATTTTCTAATTCATCTGGTGTCATATTACCAATATAAGTTTGATTTGGAGCATATCCTACAACATCTTTATAGCTTTTTAAATTGTTTCTAATTTCTTTCAAATATTCTGAATCTGGATTTGTAGCTCTTTCAACCATTTGTGTTGTTCCATTATGTATTACCATATCTGGAGTATTTACTAATACGTAAGCTGTTTTTTTAATTACTGGAAAACTCATATAGTTTACCTCCTCATTCATTTATTATTAATATTTTATACAGTACACAATATGTACACCTCCAAAGCAAAAGCACTGGATACTAGGGCTAGCCCCTAATCTCCATCAATGTAACAATATTATTTAGCAATTGGCAACTGGTGATTGGCTATTTTGTTTTAGTTTCTAATCTCTAATCTCCATCAATATAACAATACGACTTAACGATTAGCAAATGTTAGTCTTATCTTGTACACATTGTGTACTGTACACTTTGAAAATATTGAGGAACAAATTGTTCCTCAATATTAACATTCATAATTTTAATTAATCTTCAAAAATTGTCTGATCATCAACTGGAGTTTGAAGTGCCTTAAGAGCTTTTTCAACTAGCTTTCTTCTTAAAGCATATTCATCTTCCTTGCTTAATGATGGATTGCCAAGTGGATGAGGAATTGCAATTGTAGGTACAATTCTATTTGCTCCAACAGTTAATGAAACTGGAGTAATTGTACACATATGAACTACAGGAATACCTGCTCTTTCAATTTCTTTAACTAACGTTGCTCCGCAACGAGTACAAGTTCCTCATGTAGAAGTTAATATAACAGCATCTACTCCATCAGCTTTTAATTCTGATGCAGCATATGCACCATATTTTTTTGATGACGCAACAGCAGTACCATTACCTACTGTTGAATAATAATATCTGTGAAGTGAACCTATCTTGCCTTCCTTTTCTAATTCTCTAAGAACATCAACAGGTATAACTCTATCTGGGTCTTCATTAGCATATACTGGATCATGTCCACCATGAGCTGTTTCATGAGTTTCAGAAGTTAAATCCATTATGCCTTCTATATCATATTTACCTATCTTTGAAGCACTTGATGATTCTATATGATCTGGGTTTCCTTTTGGAACAATACCACCAGAAGTAACAATTGCTATTTTAGCTTTTGTTATATCCTCAATTGGTGGACATGGTTCTACTCTATCAAAATCAGGCATTGGGAATTCTGTAACAAATTCCTCTTCTCTTAATTTTTTAACAAGCATATCAATAGCTCTCTTTGCTCCTCTTTCTTCAGCAAAGAAATTCTTTCTAATGCCTCTTGGTATATATCCTTCTTCAGCTGGAGTTCCAATTTTTTCACCCTTTGCTATTTTAGTAGCTAATTTTGCCATAGCAGGTAAAGCTTTTCTCATACCAACTGCACTATTTCTAGTTTCAACAACATATGCATATTTTTTATACATATCTGCACCTGGATTTTCAGGATACATAGCTGTCATTACAGGAATACTAAGTTTTTCACTAACCTCTTTACATACAGCTCCACACGCAACACCATATCTTCCTGCATTAAATGCTGGACCAGCAATTACGATATCAGGGCTGTATTTTTTAATCATTTCAATTATAGTAGCCAATGCTTCATCCGTATTCTCTGCGAAATATGAGTCACCACAAATAACTGTAGCAACAATTTCCATATCTTCTTTCTTTAATAATCCGTTTAATCCCATACCAGGACCAACAAATCCTTCCCTTACTTCTGGTTTAAAATCTGCTTTTTCTTCTCCACCAATCCCAGCATAAAATTGGTTTATATAGTGAACTACTTTAATCAATTGAATTTCCCCCCTTCGATGGAGTATTAATTTTATTTTCTATTTTGTCAAATATTTATCAATTTACAGTGATATTACAGACTGTATTTTGAGTATTCATCTCTTACTGATTTAACTTCATTAATGATTTCATCAACATCTAAAACCATTTCCATCATTCCACATTGCTCATCATAAACAGCTGGATCACAAGCGTCTTTGATTTCTGATTCTAACATGTGGAATGCTGGCAATCCTAATGCAACTCCTGCTAAAGGGCCTGCAAAAGTTGGATCTCCTGCACATACAGTCTCTGCAGATAATCCTGATGCTTCTGCTTCTGAACCACCAAGTACAACTATAACATTTTCAGCTCCATATTTTTCAGTTAAATCTTTAACTCTCTGTTGGATCTCCAGATCCATAGCTCCTGCAGCAGTTCAGACAAAGCATTCTGTTGAAGCAAATACTACTTCTGCTCCTGCTGATTTAACGCAAGCCTCAATAGCTGGGCCAGGTATACCGTCTCTATCACCAATAGCAATAACTTTTTTATCTTTTAACATTATTACATCTTCCTTTCTCAAATTTAATAATTATAAAGAGTTTAAATTAATAAGTCTTAATTAGAATCCTTTTGCAGATAAATAATTGAATCCAACTTCACTAGTTGCACCTGTTATCACCTGTATTTCTGCATTTATAGAACCATCATCTAATAAACTTCCATCATGTCCACCAGCAATTGTATTTGCTGCATCTGGATGGCCAATAACTCTCTTCATTGGTGGTAATGTAATAACTTCATTTGCATTACCATTTGTTACAACAGCATCTCCTTTTGGAGTAGAATCTGCTAAACTTTGAGAGCTTCCATCTTGACCTGCATATTCATCTGTAAGAAGTACTGTTTTAACACCTTTATCAGTTATCTTATTACAATTCATAACAAGGTCAGCATCTGGATTACCAAATCCTTCTTCAGAAACTATAGCTGCATCTACACCTAAATATTCTACTAGTTTAGCTACCCAGTTTGATGATCTTTCTTTATCTGCTAAATACACATTTTCGTTAGTTAATATAACTCCAATAAAGTTAAAGTCTTTTCCATGTCTTTCATAAAGTTCTTCAATTATTGGATGATTTAAATGTACATAAGTTGGATTTTTATCACAAGCAGATACACAGTTACCACTAACTACAGCACCATCAAACACTTCTGTTGGATATATCAATGTTGGAACAATTTTCTTTGCATCAACACCATAAACATAAGTATCATGCAATAATCCTTGGCTCTGAAGCATGTAAACATACACAACTTTAGGAAGTTCAGGATACTGCTTGATTTGCTCTAAAAGTGGTAATGTCTCATAAGTTTTGATTTCATTTGGCTCAATATTTTTACCAGCTTTTCCTAAGTAAGCTGCTGTTTTGAAACCTAACATTCTAACAGCTTCCTCATGCTGATGTTGGTTAATTCCTTCTTTTGGCTCTGCAATTACAACTAAATTGTTTGTTTTTGAAAATGGAGTATATTTTGCTCCAATTCCAGACATATCAATTATACCTTCTTGGAATCCTACTATTTTACCAGTAGTTACTACTGCAGCACCTTTTAAAACATGAGTTCTTCCTGAACCAACAGTGTCAACTTTATTGATGAATCCAGGGAAAATTCCCCCTTTTCCTTCAACTTTTACTCTTGGTTCAATAACATCCTTAACAGGAATTATTCTTACTTCTTCGCCAGGTCTTGCTATATCAAAATCAATACTAGCAATTCTGTCATCATCGCCTACTTCCTTTAATAATTCTTCTTTGTTTACATAAAGAATACCATTGTCAATCTTTGTTTCTTCACCAAATTGAATATCTTTGATGAATATTTTACCTAATTCTAGACGCATGAGATTCACCTCCCAGATAATATTAAATAAATACGTCATCATTTATTTATGTAATCTGAGTGAAGAAATATTTTACTTTCTTCACTCAAATAATAACTTTAGTTGTAACTCTAAAACAGTGAATAATTCACAAATATTATTAATTTTCTTGGTTCTATACTTTCACTTCTATAATTAAAAAATTAAAACTTTTTGTTTAAATAAAACGAGTTCTATTGATTAAAGAGTCTCATAATACTCTTTGATAAAGTTTTCAACATCATCTAATGTAGAAATCTTATCAGGAGTAATTGTTGCTACGACCTCTCCATTATTATATATTTTCATTGTTGGAAGTCCTAAAACTTTTTGTTTAATAGCTAATCTCCTAGCACCTGATGTATTTAAACTTGCGAATTTAATCTTATCAGAATACTTTTCTTCTAAGCCATGAACTCCTGGCATTAATTGTTTACAAATTTCACATTTTTCACCCCAAAAGTCAACAAATACAGGTTTTTCTGAGTAATTTTGAACTTCTGCTTCCCAATTTTCTTTGTTTAATTCTAACATATTAACTACCTCCTTTATTTTGATACACATTAATTTTGTGTAATATTAACCTATACAATTCAAAATCCAAATATAAAATTAAATATTTTGAATATAATGTTCAGCTTGTGTAGCTGCTATTGCTCCATCTGCAGTTGCTGTAATAACTTGTCTTAAACTTTTCTGTCTAACATCTCCAGCTGCAAATACACCTGGAATATTAGTTTTCATATCTGAATCTGTTATTATTTCTCCTCTTTCAGTCATTGTAAGTTTATCCTTAAACAATTCTGAATTTGGAACGAATCCAACAAATACAAAGCATCCCTGAACATCCAAATCACTTATTTCTCCAGTTTTTCTGTTCTTAAGCTTTAATCCACCTAAAATACCATCATCATCTATAGCTTCTTCAACAACACTATCCCATATTATATTTATTTTTTTGTTAGCGAATACCTTTTCTTGAACAGATTTATTAGCTCTGAATTCATCTCTTCTATGAATAATTGTTACAGTCTCAGCAAACTTAGTTAAGTATAATGCTTCATCCAATGCTGAATCTCCTCCACCAACAACAGCTACATCCAATTCAGTAAAGAAATCTGCATCACATGTTGCACAATAAGATATACCTTTCCCTCTTAACTCAACTTCATTCTTAAATCCTGCTAGTCTTGGATTAGCACCTGTTGCAACAATTACTGTCTTTGCTTCATAAACAGCGTTTCTTCCTTTTAATTTTTTAATTTCACCTTCTAATTCCAAATCAACAATTTCATCTTTTATTATTTCTGTTCCAAATTTTTCAGCTTGTTCTTTCATTCTTTCTATTAAAGGTTTAGTAGTATCTTCAATAGAACCAGGATAGTTTTCAAGTTCTTCAGTTGTTGCTGCTTGTCCTCCGAACTTAGCCCTCTCAATTAATAAAGTCTTCATTCTTGCTCTTCCGCCATATAATGCTGCTGCAAGTCCTGCTGGTCCACCACCAATAATTATAGTATCATATATCTGTGACATATCAATTCCTCCTTTAGTTTAGTGCATGGAATATTAAATCATAATCTATAACTTGAAAGTCATACAAGACTTCACTCATATATTCAGGTACAGGTGCAATGCTCAAAAATTTTTTTAATTCCATAATGCTATTCTCTATCAATTGTAAAGATTTAAAATCTACTTGTTCATACTTCTTTTTTGTCACACAAACAGTTCTATACGGTGTTTCATTTGGTTTGACACTACTCATTAATGGATGCGTTAGCAATCTGTATCCTAAATGTATTCTGTCTCTAACAACTTTGTATACGCTCTCTACATCTCCATCAATGAAAGTCACATCATAATATTTACTAAACTTCTCTTTTGATAAAGGATTATTGGTAACAATAATCAATGGTTCTATCATCATTATTCTCCTCGAATCTATTAATTATTTATTACAGAACTCAAAAAAACAGAAATAAAAGCATAATAGCCTTTATCCCTGTCTTGATACCTGAGAGTATTACTCCTTCGGTGCTTACCGCTTTCCAGAGCTATGTCCGTAATCGATACTTTTGCCTGAAAAATTCATATCTAGTCGGCTAGACTAAATACTTGTTCCTTCGGCTATTTTAAGGAATCCCATATTAATCAACCATTCAACACTACATAGTCTCAGTAATATTTTATTCAAAAATAAATATACTATTCCTTAAAATCATCTCTCGAAAACTTCATCCATACATATTAAATTTTTATCAATTCTATAAGACTCAAACTTTTTGCTTCAGGTGGAGTAGAGTCTCCACATGAAGTCCCTATTTTTTGATTTAGCAAAACGAACTCACTAAATTTTTATTAAATTTTAAAAACAATTTTATTCTCTTAAAGCTTTAACACTACATATAGATTATAATATAATTAACACATAATTTCTAGGATTTATTATCACTTTTTTATTAGTTTTTTCAATACTTTCTATTATAATTTGATATAATTCATTTTTTTAATTTAAGACCCTTTCAAAAAATTGATTATACTACTTCATATTTGGAAATTCAATCTGTCTCAATGCCTCATATGTAATTATAGCAACAGTATTTGATAAATTCAAAGACCTATCTGTTGTCTTTATCATAGGTACTCTAATACATCTATCCGGATCACTATTCCTAACTTCATCAGGTAATCCTGCTGATTCTTTCCCAAATACTAAAAAATCACCCCTATTATATTCTACATCTGTATGATATTTTTTCCCTTTTGTAGTACAAAAATAGAAAACACCATCTTTATATTTTTTTCTTAAATCTTCAAATGACTCGTGAATTTCAACATTAACATCTTTCCAATAATCTAGTCCCGCTCTCCTAACTTGTTTTTCATCTAAACTAAAACCCAAAGGTTTTATAAGATGTAATTTACAATTAGTCAAAACACAAGTTCTTCCTATATTACCTGTGTTTTGTGGAATCTCCGGTTCAAATAATACAATATTAAAATTTATATTTTCTCCCATATTTTTCGCTATTCCTCCTCAAATAATTTAATCGTTGCTATTACCAAACACAAATTTTTCTATAACTTTAGCTACCCCATTGTTATTGTTAGAATCTGTTATATAATCCGCTTGCCTTTTTATAAATTCATCCGCATTTCCCATAGCCACACCTAAACCTGCATATTGTATCATAGATAAATCGTTTTCACTATCTCCAATGCAAATAATCTCTTCTCTACTTATGTTGTAGTACTCACCTAAAGTCTGTACAGCTTTACCCTTAGAAACCCCCTTACACATAACCTCAAAATTATTGTAATAAGAGCTAACGACTTCAAAACATCCCATATTAATAAGTTCTTTTTTTGCTGCTGCAACTTTAAATAAATCATCATCAGTACCAACACATTTTAATATTTCATATTTGTATTTATTAAATATTTCTTCCCAATCATTTACAATCACTATATTTACTTTTTTACCTTCGGGTAATACTTTATTAGCTAATGTATAAAAATGCGAAGAATAGATGATTTTTTCTGTGAAAATTGTATCTGCAGTATAGTAATGGGGATATATATCATATTTTTTTAAAACCTTTAAAATATCAATACATTTATCATATCCTAATACATTTTTAAATACTACTTTATTTCTATCTTTTTCTCTTATAAAAGCACCATTTGAAGAAATCACAGGTGCTTTAACATCTAATAGACTTGCAAAATACTCAGCTGAAGTAAATATCCTACCAGTACTAACAACAATTTTAGCTCCCATATTATACGCTTTTTTAATTACCGCTTTATTTATTTCACTAATATTTTTATAATCATCAAGTAAAGTTCCATCCATATCCATGCATATCAATTTGTATCTCACACACTCACCTTTTTCCCGTATATATTGTATTTTATTTAAATATATTTATCAATTGACAATCATATTATACCAAATTTCTAGCAATAGTATAAGTTATCTTTAAAAAATACCATTCAGCATTGTAATCTATTTTAAATGTTTGTTAATCCAATTTATTATATCTTTATACACTTCATACTTATTTAATTCATTTAGCATTTCATGCCTTCCATCTTTATAAAGTTTCATCTCTACGTCGCCTACACCTGCCTTTTTGAACAAATTATATACTTTTAGAACACCTTTACCATTTCTTCCTACAGGATCTTTATCACCTGAAAATAAATAAATTGGCAGTGTCTTAGGCACCTTACTAATATTTTTAAAATTACAAATTTCACCAATGCCGTCAAATAAATCTCTATAACTGGATGTTGCGAATGCACCTCCGCATAATTTATCTTTAATATATTTATCAACTTCTCTTTCATCTCTATTTAACCAATCATAATCGGTTCTAGGTGATTTAATTTTATTATTCAAAGAACCAAATGTCAATTTTTGAAGTTTTACACTCTTTGTTTTTAAACCTCTTTTATTTATTTCTCTATTGGATATTAACAATCCTAATTTAATTTCAAAAGAATTATTATATCCAGTACCCGATAATATAACACCATTAATATCTTTACCATACTTAATTATATAGCTTCTAGCTAAAAAAGATCCCATACTATGCCCCAACAAAAATATTGGTATGTCTCCATTTTCTTTTTTTATAATATCAGTTAATTCATGCATGTCCCCAACAACAACTTCCCAACCATTTTTTTCTGCAAAAAAACCCAATTCTTCATCATTCAAAGCTGTTTTCCCATGTCCTCTGTGATCATTAGCATAAACAACAAAACCCTCTTCCGTTAAAGTTTTTGCAAATTCAAAATATCTTTTAGCATGTTCAGATGCACCATGTGAAATTTGAATTGCAGCCTTTGTAGTTCCTTCATTTCCTTCCCATTTGTATACAAATATATTTTGCCCCATTTTATCCCTAAAAGTAAAATTGCTTTCTTTCATATATATCCCCTCCACACATCAAATATTTAAGAATCATTTTCTATATATTATCAATCAAACCTTTTTAATTAATTTATTCTATATATAATATTTTTTTCCTTTAATTATATTATAAAATTGAATTTACTTCACAAAAACAAAGTATAGAACCGCCAAAAGCCAACCCATTTTGCTAAAGCAAAATATCATTACTTTAAACAAAAAATACTTGATAAAAATAGTATCTTGGTACGATAAAATAGTATCTTAAATGGTAGTATTCTAACAGAATTATCGATTCAACAAATTACATAACTTCAAAACTGATTAAATCAAATATTTTAAGAATAGCATAATAACAAAAGTCTCTAGATAATTTTATCTAGAGACTTTTGTTATTATGCTTCAGACAAATAATTTTTCATAGTGAACTCGTTTTGCTAAAGCAAAACATCGTGACTTCAGGTTAAAATTCTACTCCACCTAAAGCAAAAAGCTTAAATCTCCCACTTATAAAAGTGGGAGTATTATAGAATCGTTCAATTATACATAACTGGTGCGGATAACAGGACTTGAACCTGCACAGCCAAAGGACTAATAGAACCTGAATCTATCGCGTCTGCCTATTCCGCCATATCCGCAACTTCTTTTAGAGATTTTATACATCACACATATAGAGATTAACGTTTAAATGTGAATATGTCAAACAACATCGTTAGTAACATCCTTGTCTTGATTTTTCGGTACTTCATTTTCATTTATATTTATAGGTCTTTTTTTAGTTCCTTTTCTTATTATACCGTTTATTGGAGGTATATAATCTTGACTTATAAGCTCTTTTTTTACAAATACACCATCTTTATAAACATTCCTATATACCTTAACTTTAAATCCTCTATATGAATATTTCTCAATTTTCTCTTCATCCTCATACATTTTTGGATCTTCTATAATTTTATTTTTGGGTTCAAGAATTTCATAAACATCATTAAATACCTTATAAGACCATCTCTTAAGCGTGCTATTTGAATATATATTAAAATACAAGTGCTTATTATATATAAATCCTTCTATATAAATTGGATATTCTAGTGTATTAACAAATTTAAAATCTATGTTTCCCCAGTCTACAGTAGCATCTTGTCCAATAGGAACATATGTAGATGCAATTGTATGATGTTTTCTTTCTGTTGGGTCTATATGTGCTAACAAAAGTGCATTATAAAGCGTACTAGACACCTGGCAAATTCCTCCACCTAATCCATTTACAAGTTTATCCCTTATTATAACATGTGCTGCCTGATATCCCTTTTCAGCTGTTCTTTTACCTACAATACCATTAAAACTAAATTCCTCACCTGGCAAAAGTAATGTGCCATTAATACTTTTAGTTGCAATTGTAATGTTATTACTTCTAGCCACCCCTGAAGTTCTAAAACTTGTCTCATAAGAAGAAATTTTGCTATCTATCTTACCCAAAACATCCTTAGTATATTTAGGAACAATATCCCTTACAGGTGCTTCAATTGTAATTATTTTGTTTTTATCAAACTCACCATTTATATTGCTTAATATTTGATTCTTAAGCTTTTCATCTTCTAAAGTTTTACCAACAATCTCTGGTGTTACATTGAACACACCTCTTTTTACCATAATTATTTTAGCATCAATAGGTTCCCTATTTATATCTTTTTTCATGTTTTCGATAATTTCATCTATAAATCTATCATTGTATTGAAATCTTAATTTAAATATCTTCTCTTTTGGATTATTAATCAATTTATATTTTTGAAACATACCTTTATCTTTTGCATAAGAATAAGCTTCCTCTATAGTATCCTGTATATTATACCTAGCATTTAATTGTTTATAATCTATACAATATTCATTTTCTCCATACTTTATAATTATTCTTTTGTTAAGTACTTTGTCTGAATAATTTCTCTTTATAATATTCATTGCTTCTTCTTTTGTCATACCCGATAAATCGGTATCTTCAATTCTAACATCCTTATAAATAAGGTCATCCCAATCTTTAACAGTAAAATACACATAGCTACAATAAGCTGAGCTACTAATAATTCCTGCTAGTAAAATAAGAATAACTAATATCTTCTTCATATATAGTCTCCCTTCTGATACACAAGTACATTATACTACAATTGATCTAATAATCCTATAATATTTTACGTAAATTATGTTGAAAAATATAGACAATAAAATTGTTTATATTTTTCGTACATGTTACAATATAGTAAATATAAAAGACTTTTATTCTTTTAATTAAGGAGTGATATTATGAACTACAATACTGATAAATTAAAAAAATATCTCTATGACATCCTAACAATGCCAAGTCCTTCAGGTTACACCAACAATATAATGAACTACATTAAGGATGAACTCGATAAATTAAATGTTACCTATACCATCACCACAAAAGGTGCAGTTATAGCTACAATAAAAGGTGAAAATGATGAATATCAAAGAACTTTTTCAGCACACGTAGATACACTAGGTGCAATGGTTAAAGAAATAAAATCGAATGGTACATTAGCTCTTACACCTCTAGGTGGATACATGATGAATTCTATAGAAGGTGAAAATTGCACAATAGAAACAGTAGATGGTAAAGTATATACTGGAACTATTCAAACAATCAAACCTTCTGTCCATATTAGTGGTTCTGATGCTAGAGAATTAAAAAGAATACCTGAAAATATGGAAGTAGTAATAGATGAAAAAGTATTTTCAAAAGAAGATGTAGAAAAACTCGGCATAAATGTTGGTGACTTTATATGTTTTGATTCTAGAACAATTATTACTGAAAGCGGATTTGTAAAATCACGTCATTTAGATGATAAAGCAAGTGTAGCAATACTTCTTTCAACTATATCCTATCTCATAGAAAACAATATAACACTACCTCACACTGTTAATTTCTTTATAAGCAATTATGAAGAAGTTGGACATGGTGCTTCTGCGGCATTGCCTGAAAAAACAAAAGAATTTATATCTGTAGATATGGGTTGTCCTGGACTAGAGCAAAACTCTACAGAATATGCAGTATGCATTTGTGCTAAAGATTCTTCTGGTCCATATGATTTAGATTTAAGAATTAGACTTACAAATCTATGTAAAAAACATAATATAGAACATAGAATAGATATTTATCCTAATTATGGTTCTGATGCCTCTGCTGCACTTAGAGCAGGTTGGGATATTAAAGCAGGTTTAATTGGAGCAGGTATATTTGCATCCCATGGTTATGAGAGAACACATATGGATTCAATATTAGCTACATTAGATTTAATAGTTAAATATTGTCAAACTAAAGTATCTTTCAAAAATAACTAATTCATTCTAAATAACATAACAAATCAAATATACTAATATACTGACTTATCATTTTTTTGAAAATAACTAAGTAAAATTATAGGCTAGTAAGCTGTAACACTATTTCAACTTACTAGTCTCTTTTCCACACTAGGAAATACTTATATTTGTATGTTTTAAAAATTTATCATATTCTTCATTTTCGTTATCAAAATTATGCTGCAAAGTAAAACTAAAATCATCAAAATTTTGAAAATCAATTTCAACTTTTCCCTTTAACATATAAGTTGCATTTCCGGAGAATTCGGCACTAAATACATTTTCTTTCTCTTTTGTAATTTTGCATTTAATCATGCCTCCATCATTATATACATTCAACGTCCTTTCAAACTTACATGGTTCATTAATGCATACAACAGTTGAAGATGCCATCATTCCTGTACCACAGGATTTTGTTAATCCTACTCCTCTCTCATACGTTTTAACATATATACTATCTTCGTTTAATATTCTAACAAAACTCACATTTATACCCCTTGGAAATAATATATTAGAATTATTAGCCTTAACACCTATTTCCTCTAGTTTATTTACATCTATATTATCTACAATAGCAATCAAATGTGGATTAGATACACTTATGGAACTAAATGTTAGTTCATTTGAAAAATCGAGTATTTTATTGAATAAAAATCGTTTCTGACTCGTATTAATAGGTATATTTCTTGTATCACTTGATATATTATTTATTTTAACTTTAACACCTTTAATATTTTTATAAAAACTCGATAAATATTTAACCTCGTATTGCTCATACATTGTTTCTATTTTTACTATATTTCTTGATAACATTTCAGAAACATATCTGCCAACACATCTTAATCCATTACCACACATTTCCGCTTCTGAACCATCAGCATTGAATATTCTCATTTTCGTATCACATTCATTGCTTTTGCAAATGAATAAAATACCATCTGCTCCCATTCCATTTTTTCTATCGCAAAGCTTTATTGCTAATTTTTTTCTATTCTCTTCCAGAAAATTATATTGTTTATTATATTCATCTATAAGTAGAAAATCATTTCCTGAACCATGACATTTTAATATTTCAATTATCATTCTTAGATGCTACTCCCCTCTATCACATATATATGTTTTTATTATATTCTTATTAACTCAACTTTGGCACATAATTTTTAAACATTAGCAAGTGAACTCGTTTTGCTAAAGCAAAACATCGGTACTTTAGGTGGAGACTCTACTCCACCTAAAGTAAAAAGCTTGAATCTCCCACTTATATAAGTGGGAGTCTTATAGAATCGATAAATTCAACATTTATGCTATAAACATTCATGGTATAAACAAACCCCATCCAATTACAGTGGGGTTTTAAATCTAACTTAAATTAAATTTAACTAATTCATATATTTCTCTTTCATTATCTCTTCTGATTACATATAATTCTTTGCCATTTTCTGACCACATACTTTCATAATATGTGTACTTACTTTTCAAATCAAAATTATCACATTCACTTCCATCAACAACTTTATTCGCCCAATCTTTAAGCTTATCATTATCAACCACAAATTCTTTATTAGTAATAGCATATTCCTTACTTTGCTTAATGTCATATATCCATACAGTAGAATATTTCTTCTCAACATAAACATTTTTTTGCTGAGTATTCTTGTTGAATGTCTCCTTCTCACTTATATTCTTAACATAACTCAAGAAACTGCCATCAGCTGACCATGAAGGATATTTGCCATCATCTATTATGTTATTTTTGCCTGATTTTAAATCTTTAATACATATCTTGCCTTTAAATTCATATGCTACTTTTGTTCCATCCTTAGAAACCATAGGATCCTTGCCTTCAACAATACTCTCTTCTGAAGAATTACTAACATTAAATTTGTAAATAAACCATTTAACATTATTTGAGTCGGTTTTATCCACTTTAGCATATATAATATCTCCATCAGGAGTATAATTAGGCTTTTCAATAATTGCATTTTGAGAATCAACTATCTTTATTTCATCCCCAGTTTTGATATCTCTTGAATATATTCCATCTTTTTTACACAAAAGAATCTTTGAATAATCTTTAGAATATCTTGAATCATAACAATTTGTCATAACATTATTTTCTTCTTTTATGTTCTCCATATGTGGTTTTTCAATAGTATCCTCACTCAGGTTTGGTGATGCTGCACTAATTTCTTGATTTTTTAATAAATTGTCAATTGCCAATTTATCAAAATCATAACCTGAATCTATACCATTTGGTTTGATACCTTTATTTTCTTTGCTATCTTTATTATTTTGGATATCTTTTTTATTTTCATTATTTTTAACATTAATATATTGTTCATTAATTTTACTATTCTTATCCTCAATAGCATTAGTGTTTTTATTTTCATTTGAATTTGAAGAATCTTTATTATCTAAATTATCATTTTTAGGCATATCTTTATGAGTATACTTTTTTGTACTCTTTATACTACTGCTTTTATTTGTATCTATATTTTGGTTTGAAGCTGTATTTTTATTCGTATCTGTATTTTTGTTTGAAGTTGTTCCTTTAGCTAACAATGTAGCACTATTATTTATCTCCACCATTTCTTTTTCATTCTTATTTTCAGTTTGAATATTTCTGGTAATATTTGAATTATTAGACTTATTTTCATGTCTATTTTTTTGTACATCACTTTTTTCAATTTTACTAACAACTTCTGTTTTTAAGTCTTTTCCTGCCTTTAGTACATTTTTATCAACATTACTTTTATCACTTAATTTAGATATAGTAACAACTTCGCTTACAGAAATTGTATTATTTTTATCGTTTTTAGCTAAAAAACTCCTATTCGAATTAACTTTAACAAATGTACCCCCAATTAGAATGACAATTGCAAAACTTGAAGCAATTTTCAAATATCTATTGACTTTATGCCTATTTCTATTTTCACTCATATCTATAACATTTTTATTATTATACTGTGACATTATTTGTTTTTTTAAATTTTTCTTAAAATCATAGTCTATTTTTATTTTTTTAGCATCATTTAATAGCATTTTTTCTATATCATACTTGTCTCTTTTCATTTATATCACCTCCTATCATGTTAAAATAAGACTTTTTAATCTTTTTAATAGCCCTTGCTACGGTAGATTTAACAGTGTTTTCAGAAATATCTATAGTTTCAGCAATTTCTCTAAATTTCAGTCCACCATAATACCGTAATCTAATCATATTTTTTGTTTCTTCGGGAAATTGATCAATTATTTTTTTTACCTGAGCAAATTGATCCTTTATAAGAACTTCTTCATATCCTTCATCTATTCTCCCTCTATCAAGAAATTCTTCTATAGGTATAATTTTGCTATTAACTCTATAGAAATCAATTATACAATTATGTGCTATTCGGAAAACCCAGTTTTTACTTCCTTCTACATTAATAATTTTTTCTCTATTTTGATATATTTTAGTAAAAACAGTCGATATAACATCCTCAGCATTCCATTTGTTTTTAACTGAAGAATATATATATTTATATACACTATCGTAATATGTATCATATAATTCCTCAAATAACTTATCATAATTCATAAATAAGGGTCCCCCTAAGAATTCTATATTTCTTCCCGTATTCTACTTAATATACGGAGTGAAGCAAATATTAGTTGCATTTTTTATATTATTATTTTACTAGTGCTTGTACATTAATCATATATCAATTATACATCTTTACTGCCAACGTTTACAGTATAACTTTGAGTGAACTCATTTTGATAAAGCAAAACATCGAGAATTTAGGTGAAGATTCTACAAAATTGGCAAAGAACACGGCTAATTACATGGACAAAAACATCGGGACTTCATGTGGAGACTCTACTCCACATGAAGCAAAAAGCTTAAATCTCCCACTTATACTTATAGAAGTGGGAATCTTATAGAGTCGTATAAGTGTGAATCTTATAGAATCGATAAAAAAACTTCCCATCCTTAATTAAATTTTTCCTATTATTTGCAAAATCTATGACTTCCTATAACCTTAATAACCGGTCTAGACCAAATCCACTTATTTGTTGTCTTAGCAGGATTATAATAAAATAATGCTCCACCAGAAGGATCCCATCCATTAAGTGCATCTCTTGCTGCCTTTATAGATGTATCTCTAATTTTTGCGTTGAATTGACCATCAACAATTGCTGTAAATGCACCTGGTTGATAAATAACTCCTGCTATTGTAGAAGGGAACTTTGGACTCCTTGTTCTATTTAATACAACAGCCCCAACTGCAACCTGACCCTCATATGGCTCTCCTCTTGCTTCACCATTAATAAGCCTTGCTAATAACATTACATCTTGACTATTTGATGAATACTGTCTTGAAGATGTCGTAGTTGGTGCCTTTATGTATATTCCTAATGCTTCTAATGTCTTTTTACCCACTATTCCATCAACAACAAGGCCATTTTTTCTCTGAAAATACTTTACTGCCGATAGAGTTTTGCTACCATAAATTCCATCAATAGAGTCATAATAATATCCCCATCTTTTTAATTTAGTCTGAATTAACTTTACAGTTTCTCCCTTTGAGCCATATCTATAAACCTCCGCATTTACTGTCTTGGTAAAACTAGGTAAATAATTAGAAAGTATAAATGTAGTCAAATAAACTATGCAAACTATAGATATTAATTTTATAATTTTATCTTTATTACCTCTCAAGACTAACCCCTCCAAAACGAATACTTTTGGTATTATCTTGTGTAAAGTATAAAAAAAAATACACAAAAATGTGTATTTTAACTATATTTTTAATTTCTTTTTCAAATGAGGAGATATTATTTCATCTAATATATCATTAATAATAACTATACCACATAATTTTACCTCATCATTTACAACAGGCAATGCAGTTAAATCATATTTTATTATTAATTCTACCGCTTCACTGATATCATCACAATCTTTAATACTAATAATCTCTTTAACCATAATATCATTTATTTTACTTTCAGGAGAAGATACAACCAAATCTCTTAAGGAAATTAAACCCTTTAATTTATAATCTTCGTCAACGACATAAACATAATACGACACCTCATCATCAGGTTTCATTTCTCTCAAGAGTTCTATAACTTCTTGTACTGTTATATTTATATTGAAACATATAAAATCTTTATTCATTATACTTCCTACAACATTATCCTCATATTCTAAAAGAGTTCTTACCTCTTCTTCGTCATCTTTTTTTAGATTGGATAAGAGCATCTCAGTTTCTTCATAACTAGCTTCATCTAAAATATCTGCTATTTCATCATTAGGCATGTGTTCCAATATTTCAATTGCCTTTTGCTCTTTTAATGATTTTAATATTTCAACTTGCAACTCTGAATTGATTTCTTCTAATATCTCAGCTGCAAAATCACTATCCAAATATTCGAGTATTCTGTTTCTATAATCCTCATCAAGTTCCTCAAGTATATCAGCTAAATCAGCTGGATGTAACTTAGATAGTTTTTCATATGGTACAGTCAACTTCAAACTAGCATTATCAACTTCAAGCGACTGTACACTCTCCCATAAAACAATATCATCTACAGGTTTTTTATTAAACAATTTAAATATACATTTAACTATATTTTCAACATAATATTTTCTAGCTACTGCTAATATCCCTGAATCTACAGCTAATATCCTGAGTTCACCACAAATTTTTGCCATTCTTAAATCATTTACTTTTATAACTTTTTTACCATTTACATCAACTATTTTTTTATTTAGCAAATGTTTTGATAAGAGGTAAGAATATTTCATAGGAATTATTTCTTTTACTCCCCTTACTTTAATAACTATTTTCGAATTTTCCCTATAAAAATCAATATTTCTAAATTCATAATAGTACATTTCTTTATCTCTTCTGATTTTATACCCTATTGCCTTAGGATAACCATTTTCTGTAGTTACATATATATCGTATAATTTTCCTATGCAGTCATCAAACTCATCATACACTTTCCTATATAAAATCTCATTGATAAAAAAGCTTGTTAATTTTCTCAAAGCTATCCCTCCCTAGTGTATACAGAGGAATAACTTTGTATATTAGTCACATTCAAGTTAACTCACTTTGCTAAGGCAAAAGCTTCAATCTCCAACTTATAGAAGTGGGAGTCTTGTAAAATATATAAATGCTAAGCCAATATACTGTCCTATTCTACAAGCTACTTTATCATAAAAACCCACTGATAGAACCTACTATCAGCTCAACCTAACATCAATCATACATTACTTTTGTAAATTATTCCTCTGAAACCAATATTAAATTTTAAATTATATATTATGTTAATACTGTGCGTTATGTTAATACTGTGCGGTTCAGCAGATTCCATCTCTCAATCACCTCATAATAATTTCAAAATTTAAATATTTATACTCTAAAAAATAAAAAGCCTTAAAGGCTTCATAAGAAATGAAACCTTCGTTGAGCTTTAACACTATATAGCTTTGGAAATATTCCAGCTACATTAGATAAAACCTTAATACGGCAGTATCTGTTGACCCATTGGCATCTCTCGATGTTTCGGGGTAGCAGCGTATATCTATATAGGAGCCTCACCTAACAAAAGTTTTAATATATATTACACTTTTACAAGAAAACATGCAATTTCACCTAATAAAAGTTTTAAATGTATTACTATTACTATTATATTATAATAAATCAATAATGCAACACATTGTTTCAAATTACTTTATATTTTTATATTATTATGCTAATATTATTACTACATATTCACTACAATTAGTTTTTGGAGGCAACATTTTATATGAAAAAATATAATGAATTTTTACCAATTTGCAAAGAAGATTTAAAGAAAAGAGGAATTGAACAGCTTGATTTTATTATTGTAACAGGCGATGCTTACATAGATCATCCATCATTTGGGACAGCAATAATAGGTCGTGTTTTGGAAAGCGAAGGTTTCACCGTTGGTATCATTGCACAACCTAATTGGAATAACATAGATGATTTTATGAAATTAGGAAGACCAAAATATAGTTTTTTGGTTAATTCTGGCAATATTGATTCTATGGTTAACCATTACACTGCTGCTAAAAAGAAAAGACATAACGATTTATATTCCCCTGGTGGTAAAAGTGGCAAAAGACCTGATAGAGCTGTAATTGTATACTGTAATAAAATAAAAGAGGTCTTTAAAGATGTTCCTATAATTATAGGTGGAATAGAAGCAAGTCTTAGACGTTTTGCACATTATGATTATTGGAGCGATAAAATAAGAAGAAGTATACTTTTAGACTCTAAAGCCAATTTATTGATTTATGGCATGGGAGAAAAAGCAGTTATTGAAATTGCAAATCTCATGAAATATGGTATGAACATTAAAGAAATAACAAATGTTAGAGGGACGGTTTATTTAGCTAAAGATATAAATAATATAAAAAATGCTCTACTAGTTCCATCTTATGAAGAAATAGTAGATAACAAAAGAAAATATGCTGAAAGCTTTAAACTCCAATCACAGGAACAGGATTCAATAAGAGGTAAGACAGTTATTCAAAAGCATGGTGATAAATACATAGTTCAGAATCCACCTCAAACACCATTGACTATTAATGAAATGGATAATGTTTATAATCTACCCTACGTTAGAAACTATCATACAATATATGAAAAAGAAGGTGGAATACCCGCAATAAAAGAAGTTAAATTTTCTATTACTAGCCATAGAGGATGTTTTGGTTCTTGTTCATTTTGTGCAATAACATTCCATCAGGGAAGAGTAATACAAAAAAGAAGTCAAGAATCTATAATTGATGAAGCTAAATTATTAACCTCTTTTCCTGATTTTAAAGGATACATACATGATATTGGTGGTCCTACTGCAAATTTTAGAAACAAATCATGTAAAATTCAAGACAAAGTGGGTGTGTGTAAAAATAGACAATGCTTATTTCCAACACCATGCAAAAATTTAATAATAGATCATTCTGAATACTTAAACTTACTTAGAAAGGTTCGTTCTTTACCAAATATAAAAAAAGTATTTATTCGTTCAGGAATACGCTATGATTATTTAATTTATGATAAAAACCCACAATTTTTTGAAGAATTATGTAAATATCATATCAGCGGTCAACTTAAAGTAGCACCTGAACATGTATCTAATAATGTATTAACTCAAATGGGTAAGCCATCTGAAAATATATATAATAGCTTTGTCAAAAAATATTTTGAAATAAACAAAAAACTCAATAAAAAACAATATCTTGTTCCTTATCTCATTTCAAGTCATCCAGGAAGTGATTTAAAAGCAGCAATTAGATTAGCTGAATATATAAGAGATATGGGATACAACCCTGAACAAGTACAGGATTTCTATCCTACACCGGGAAGCTTATCCACTGTTATGTACTATACTGGAATAAACCCTCTTACAGGTGAAAAAGTATATGTACCTAAAACACAAAAAGAAAAAAATATGCAAAGAGCATTACTCCAATTTAGGAATCCTGAAAACTATACTCTTGTTAAAGAAGCATTAATAAGGGCAAATAGAACAGATTTGATAGGTTATGGTAAGAATTGTTTGATACCACCTCATCCTAAAAAAAATATTAAAAATACCGCTATTAATAACAAAAATTCCAAAACATCTGCCTATATGAAATCAAATAGAAAGTGCAAAAATTCAATGAGAAAAAAAGCAAGAAACAAAAACAAAAATAAGAAGTAAGAGAATTATTCTCTTGCTTCTTTATCTATTATATCCTAAAATAGTTAATCCATCTTTTATACAACTTATTTTCAAAGGAAAATCCGGTCCTCTTTCACCATCAATATCTGTAACAATACCTTCTTTACACTCTATAAGCACATTATCTGTCTTAAAATAAAGTATGCCTTTAACCCCATCTAGATGCTCTCCTTTTATCATTTTTATAAAAGCATTAATGATATTTTTCATTATATCCGCCTTAATTATTATAACATCTAACATTCCATCATCAACTTCTGCTTTATATGCTAAATTAAAATTTCCAGCAGTTCTTCCATTGAAAACCAACATAAGATACATATTACCATTATAATCCATTTCTTTTGACTTTACTCCAATTTTTAGTTTCCTGAAATTAGGAAGTTGTTCAATACCTTTAACATAATATGCTAATTTACCAATAGTATTTTTTAAATTTACATCCGTCTTTTGTGATACATCTGTAAACAAACCTGTACTCGCAACATTTATAAAATATTTATCATTTATCTTACCAATATCGACTTTTTTCGCCTTTGAATTTATTATCTGCTCACAACATTTTTCAATATCTTGAGGCATACCAATAAACTTTGCAAAGTCATTTGCTGTTCCCGTTGGTAAAATAGCAATAGGTAGATTAATACCTATATTTTTCATAACATTAACAACATTATCAACTGTTCCATCTCCACCTGCAACTAGAATATATTCATATTCATTGTCAATATCTTCAAATGCTTTCATTAAGTCATATTCAAATCCCATTCTAAATGGACAAATCGTATATCCATATTTTTGATAAATATTAATAATAGAATCCAATGCATCTATAACAAGATTCTCCCCTGAATATGGATTATATATAAATTTGACCTTTCTCATAAAATCTCTCCAATCCATTTTTTATAAATTAATTCAATACCATTACCTATCTAATTCAATTGTTTTAATTCAATCATCCCAATTCAATCATATTAATTTAATCATCCTAATCCAATCATATTAATTTAATCATCCTAATCCAATCATATTAATTCAATTATACTCATTCAATTATACTCATTCAATTATTTCTCTATATGAATATTATATCATCTAATACAAAAAATCCACAAGATGATAAACAACATTCTTGTGGATTTCTTGCATATTTCAATAAATACTATTTAAAAACTTGGAATACTTGGTTCTGATATATCTGATAGTGCTTCTCCTGCTTCATCTTTTATTGTAGGTTCCACAGCAATATCACCTAATGATACTATTCCTACAAGTTTTCCATTTTCAACGATAGGTAATCTTCTTATTTGTCTCTCACTCATTAACCTAGCTACGCTATCAATATCCATATCTGTAGTACCACAAACAGGATTAGAAGTCATTATATCCCTTGCCTTTTGAAATTTGCAATTTTCACCATCAACAACTGATCTTAAAACAATATCTCTGTCTGTTATTATTCCTATAACCTTTTCTCCATCACAAATAGGAATAGAACCAACATTGTATTCTCGCATCAATTCAGCCGCTCTTTCAACATTATCTTCAGCATTTAAACTTGCAACTTGCCTAGTCATTATGTCTTTTATCTTCATTATGAACACCTCCCTTTTTTATTTTGTCCATAATATTTAAATTTATAGATAATTCTTTTTTTATAAAGTAGATAATTTTTTAATATAAGTATAATATTGTAAGTTTATTTTGTAGTTATTATTTGATTTTTTATTACCACTTATAATAATCTATACATTTTACCTTTACCATCAACATCAACTATTAATTATTAACTATTAACTATTAACTATTAATGATACACCAAAAAGCAATAAAAATATTAAAAATATTTTTATTGCTTAAACACTAATTCCTCTTCTATCTCAGTTGCAATATTTTTACCATCTAGCATATTTTTAATAGCAATTGATTTAACCTTACAGTAATTAGCATAATTTATACAAACGACATCAAGATTTTTTATTATTTCATCTATTATATCACCCAAATCATCCGCTCTATCAAGTGCATCTTTTATATCACTCTTACTCGCAAATGCAATCTTATTTAATTCATCAGCACCTCCTATAAGCAATCTATATGAATTAACCAATTTACCTAATAAATCTATTAAATTATCTATATCACTATAATACGCTTCAATTACAGTACGATGAGACAAATATATCACCCTATAAGTTACTTATACAATTAATATATTTTTCAACTTTTTAAAATATTACACATTTTCTGGAACCACCTCAGAGGTGTTATCATATAATGTAATAATATCCAATAATTATCATAATATATATTGAAACAAGTATAGCTCCCTCAAACCAATAAGTTTTACCATCTTGGAATACAATATATGACATTCCAACAGAGATTGCTGTCATCAAAATTTGAAATCCAGAAAAGAATAACGTCATTTTAATACCCATAAAATATGAAAATATAATTATTATAGGCATAACAAATAATGACATCTGAATACTTGAACCAATTGATGTTTCAATACTTAAATTTATTTTATTCTTAACAGAACTCATTACAGCCGATACCATTTCTCCTATATTACCAAGTGTAGGTACTAATATTACTCCTAAAAACTGTTGTGACAAATTATGACTTATAGCAACTTCTTTTAGATTAAAAACTAATCTTTCACTTATGAAATATAATAATATAGCCACAATAACCAAACAGATAAGTATAAAAATAACCCTCTTATTGAATTGAAATCTTTCTTTATATTCTCCTTCGCTTACAATAAACAAATTTCTGTGTGTATATAATGAAAAAACAAGTCCCAAAATATATACTCCTATCAAAACAAATGCAACTTTTACACTAATTGATATTTTTACTCTTCCTAATAGGACACTATATCTATTAATAGATGCCATAACAACCATTGATGAAAAAGCTAAAAAAAGCATATTAAAATTCGTTCTTGCAATTATTTTATTAAAATTCTGTTGTCCGTATTTTATTCCTCCACAAATTACAGCTATTCCTAATCCTAAAAGCATATTAGAAATAATACATCCCATTACAGCTGACTTCGCCATCAATATCATACCATATTTAACAGCCCATATTCCCATAACAAGTTCTGGAAAGTTTCCTAGCGTTGCAGCAAGAAGTCCTCCTTTTTTTTCACCTATAAACTCTGACACTTCTGTTGTAAGATTGCCTAATAACATTGCTAATGGAACTACTGCTATTGAATAAATAATAGCATTAATCCACTCATTTGATATATTAACCATTAGAGAGGAAAAAGCTAATATCATTAACAAAAACATCTTTTTTGTATTCATCATTTATTCCCCATTTAACTTTTTCTCTCTAACATACTATTCATTAATGACTTTTTAGTTACTACTTTAGTTTTACTTTATGTTGCAATATAAGTCAATTCAAATTCATTAATAACTTTAATAACCTTTTAGTTACTACTAATGCATACTTTATTAATTACATAAGTTAACTCGTTTTCTGAGCGGCTTGATAATACTGTATCTTTACTTGCTAACTTTATTAATTACATAAGTTGACTCGTTTTGCTAAATCAAAACATTGGTGCTTCAGGTGGAGACTCTACTCCACCTGAAGCAAAAAGCTTGAATCTCCCACTTATAGAAGTGGGAGTCTTATAGAATCGATTAATTTAAATAAATTATTTACAAATACAATTCTTATTGATTTAGTTATTTGTAAAAATAACTAACCAGTATTCTGGTCTGTTTTATACCATACTTCACCATAAGAATCCGCTTATATTTCACCTTCATATACCTTATTTGAATGTGCCTAATATTAAATTTTTCAATTTTATACCTGTAGGCGTTGCTGCAAGCCCTCCTAATGCAGTTTCTTTTAGCTCACATGGCAGTTGTTTTCCCACTTTATGCATTGCCAAAACAGCATCATCAAAAGGAATCACACTTTTAACTCCACTCATAACTAAATCTGCAGTTGTAAGTGCACTTACAGCACCTGCAATATTCCTCTTTGAACATGGTACTTCAACCAATCCAGCTATTGGGTCACATACCAAACCTAAAATATTTTTTATAACTATCGCAGAAGCATCTAGTGCCATTTCTGGTGTTCCTCCCATCATTTCAACCACAGCAGCTGCACCCATAGCTGCTGCCGAACCACACTCTGCTTGGCATCCTCCTTCTGCACCTGACAAAGATGCATTTTGTGCAATTAAATTTCCTACACCTGCAGCAGTGAATAAAGCATTAATTAAATGATTATCATCTTTATTCAGTTTTTCCCCTGCTGAAATTACTACAGCTGGAAGTATTCCACATGAACCAGCAGTTGGTGCCGCAACAATTCTTCCCATAGCAGCATTTACCTCTGAACATGAAATCGCCCTTGCCATAGCCATCACCATAAAACTACCTGTCAATGAATTATTTCCTTTAGAGTATTCATAAAGCTTTTTGGCAGCTCCACCTATAAGTCCACTTATCGATTTCACATTATTTTTAAGAGCATACTCTGAAGACTCTTTCATAACATCTAAATTTCTTTTCATATTATAAATTATTTTCTCTTGACTGTTACCTGTTTCTTCTATCTCGCATTTTAATGTATATTCCCAAATACTTAAATTTTCTCTTTTACAAATGCTCAGCATTTCCATTCCGTTTTTCGCAAACATTATATTATACTGCTCCTTCCTTAAGAGGATTAATCCTCTTTATTGTGTTAATATTTCCCATTTCTTTTATTTTTGAAAGCACTTCATCTGGTACAATAGTATCCGTTTCAAAAACCATTACAGCACCAAGCCCTTTGCTATTTCTATATACATTCATAAATGCAATATTTATTCCTTCATCATAAATAATAGTGCTTACCTTTGATATCATTCCTGGCACATCTTTATGTGTAATTATAAGCGTTGGATATTCTCCAGTAAATTCAACTGGTTCTCCATCAACTTCGAAAATTAAAATATTACCTCCTCCAATTGAAGAACCTTTTATTTCAACTATTCTTCCACTTTGTTTGGTAATCAAAAATTTTACTGTATTAGGATGTACATCCCCTAAATCTTCCTCTGTAAATTCAAAATTTAATTCCATCTTCTTAGCAATTTCAAATGAATTCTTTAATCTTATATCCCATGGATCCATACCTAAAATCCCTGCAACTAGTGCCTTATCTGTTCCATGTCCTTTATATGTTTTTGCAAATGATCCGTGGAGCACGAAATTTACGCTCTTAATATTCTTTCCTGCAATTATAGCTGCAATCTTTGCTAATCTGGCAGCACCTGCAGTATGTGAACTAGAAGGTCCAATCATTATGGGACCTAATATATCAAACACGCTATAATTCTTCATAATATAATACCGTCACCTCCAAAAATATTCTCATTACTCCATTATAGCTTATTTTTTCTTTTTGTCATCAAAATTAATTATATTGAAAAATTTTTAATAATAAAAAGGGACGGTTCATTTTTTATACCATTTCCCCTTAGTTATTAAAGTTAGCAAAGTAGTAATAATAGTAATGAACCGTCCCTTTTAACAAATTATTAACATATTACTTTTAAAAAACTAAAACAACTAAAACAAATGAACCGTCCCCAATCACAATCAATACTTGTAAAAATAACTTCCTCCTATAAATTCTCTTAATATTGAATTATCAGGTACCAAACTTTCATCTATTTCTTTAAAGAAATACAAGAAATTCTTTAATCTACATGCTTCATAATATATAGGGCTGTCCTCATGTATTTTATTTAACTCCCTTAATGCATGTTTCTTTAAAATAGATATTTCATATACTAAATTAGAGTTAAACATCACATCTGCCTCTTCTTGAAATGGGAATATATTTCTTTCTTCTCCTCGTCTTATCGATGACCACATTTTTAATGTAGTTTCTGCTCCATATCCTCTTGATAAGCTATCACGTACTATTCTTCTAATTATTCTCACATCAGTAGTCGGTATCCTATTATGGCAATCTATATTTAATTGTGTTAAACAGCTAATATAGATTTTAAATTTATTTTCCTTAGATATAGATGATGTCAACATCTCATTAAGTCCATGTATGCCTTCTATTAATATGATACCTCGTTCTGGTAATTTAACTTTGTCTCCAGTCCAAACTCTTTTACCTGTCTTAAAATCATATTTCGGTATTTCAGTTTCCTCATAATTGAGTAAACTCGTCAGATTTTTATTAAATAATTCCAAATCTAAAGCAAATATAGATTCAAAATCATATTCTCCAAATTCATCTTTAGGTGTATGATGTCTATCTACAAAATAATCATCAAGTGAAATCTGAACTGGAATAAATCCATTTGTTCTCAATTGAATTCCCAATCTTTTTGTAAACGTTGTCTTACCAGAAGAAGATGGTCCTGCGATTAATACTAGTTTTACATTCTCTTTTTCCTTTATCATATCGGAAATATATGCAATCTTTTTCTCTTGAAGAGCCTCATTCACTCTTATAAGTTCTGAAATATTTCCATTAAGTACAATATCGTTCAAAGAACCAACATCACCAACATTCAATATTTTCCCCCACTGTTCAGTTTCATAAAATATCTTTTCGAGTTTTTTGTGTTCTAATATAGGTGGAAGTTCATATGGATTATACTGTGTTGGAAATCTTAATTTAAATCCGGGCTTATGGTATACTAAATCATAATTCTTTATAACTCCAGTAGAATATGCCATGGCTCCATAAAAATAGTCATACAATCCATCTAATTCATATAAGTTCAGTGTTTCAGCATTTATATTTTTGAATAGTTTTAATTTATCTTCTAAACGATATTTTTTAAATATCTCCATAGCCTTATTTTTAGTTACAGAAATTTTTTTAATAATTATATCTTTCTTAATAATTTCATCCATTCTAGCTTTGATTTTTTTTATATCACCTTCATTTAATGGTTGTTCTTTATCAATTTCCCCAAAAAGTCCTTTACCCAATGAATGCTCTATTGTAATTCTTGAATTTGGAAAAATATCATTGACAGCTTTTATCAAAATAAATTGTAAAGTTCGTATATATGTCTTTCTTCCTATTTTTGAACTAATATCAATAATCTCTAACTTTCCACCCTCATCTACAGTATGACTTAACTCATATATCTTACCATTTAACTTTCCTAAAACAACAGGGATATCCTTTTCCAAATTATACTCTTTAATAATATCATTCAATTTTATTCCTTTTGTAACAATTATATTTTGTCCATTTTCTAACTTTATTTTTATATTATTCATTTAATTTCCCCCTTTTTTTAATATTAATTTTTCTATCGCTACTATATATCAAAATAACATCCTATTTTGCAATTTATAAGTATTTATCGATTCTATAATATTCCTACTTCTGTAAGCAATTTATAAGTATTTATCGATTCTATAAGTCTCTTACTTCTATAAGTGAGAGATTCAAGTTTTTTGCTTCAGGTGAAGTAGAGTTTCCTTATGAAATCCCAATGTTTTGCTTTAGCAAAATGAGTTCACTAAACTCTAAACTCCAATCTCCAGTCACCAATCCAACAAAATCGCTATCTAATTTGGTATTGGTGATTGGAAATTAGCGGTTTTATTTTATTAGCTAGTTTCTAATCTTCAATTTCTAGTATCCAGTACAAATTTTACATTTGACCATCAGCATATGTTCAAATACTATCATCTATTAACCATTTTCTATTCTCTAATTAAATTTCTCTATAAATATAGTTTCGTTATAAATTTTAAAAATATTACATTAAATATCAAATTATTTCACAAACTATAGTGCAAATAGCTATAAAATCAATCACTTAAATGAGGTGGTATTTTGTTAACTTTACTTATAAGAACTGTAATATTATACTTTGTTGCTCTACTTGCAATACGGCTAATGGGCAAAAGACAAATAGGTGAACTTCAACCATTTGAACTCGTAATTACTGTAATGATATCGGAATTAAGCACATTACCAATGCAAGATATTAGAATACCTCTTGTTCACACTATTATTCCAATAATAACGCTTTTAATTCTGCAAGTTACAACGTCATTAATGCAGCTTAAAAATGAAAAAGCACGATATATTTTGTGTGGTAAACCAAGTATCCTTATTGAAAAGGGTATCATAAATATTAATGAACTTAAAGAACAAAAAATCAATATGAATGATCTATTAGAAGAAATTCGCTTAAAAGGATATTATAATTTAGAAGATGTTGAATATGCTATATTAGAGACTAGCGGACAGTTATCAATTATACCTAGAACACATTCATCTCCAGTAACGAAAGATGATTTAAAAATAATATCCACACAAGATAAACTTCCTATAACACTAATTTTAGATGGCAAAATCAATAAACAAAGTTTAAAATACATCAATAAGAATATGGATTGGTTAAAGCACCAACTAAAAAAACACAACATTCAATCCATCGATGAAGTATTTATTGCTATTTATGATTCAAAAGAAAAATTATACTATCAACTAAAAGAAAGGAAAGTTGATCAAAAATGAAAAGTACAATTACCTCAGTAATATTGTTTATAGTTATGATGACATCTATATTCTTATCAATAAACTACATCAATTCTATAAGCAACAAATTAGTATTCATGTGCGATACATTAGAAAATAACATAAACAATTATCAATGGAAAAAATCTTATAACTTATCATTGAATTTATTTGAAGAATGGAAAAAACATTATAGGATAATATCTTTATATGTAAATTCATCTGAACTTGATACACTAAATAACGAAATAGTTAAATTAACTCAATATATAGAGTGCGAAACCAAAGATGAAGCATTAGCAACAACTCATACCATTAAATTCATGATTAAACAAGTTCAAGCAATGCAAAAAATAAATTTGCAAAATGTTTTTTAAAAGTTATAATAATATTAGCATGTAATAGAAAGGTGGAATGGTTATGCCATTAGTAACAACAAAAGAAATGTTTGAGAAAGCCTTCGTTGGAGGCTACGCTATAGGAGCTTTTAACATCAATAATATGGAAATCGTACAAGGAGTAGTTGATGGAGCTAAAGCTAAAAATTCATCAGTAATTCTTCAAGTTTCTGCTGGTGCAATGAAATATATGAGACCAACATATTTATTAAAATTAGTTGAAGCAGCTTCTGAAGAAAGTGGCTTAAACATAGCTCTTCATCTAGATCATGGTGCTGATTTTGAAACTTGTAAAAAAGCTATTGATATTGGATTCACTTCAGTTATGATTGATGGTTCTCATTTTCCTTTTGAAGAAAACATTGAAATAACTAAAAAAGTAGTTGAGTATGCTCATGAAAGAGGAGTTGTAGTTGAAGCAGAGTTAGGTAAACTTGCTGGTGTAGAAGATGACGTAAAAGTTGCCTCTCACGAAGCAACATATACCGACCCTGACGAAGCAGTAGAATTTGTTAAAAGAACTGGCGTAGATTCTTTAGCAATCGCAATTGGAACTAGCCATGGTGCTTACAAATTCAAAGGAGAAGCAAAACTTGATTTTGATAGGCTTCAAACTATTTCAGAAAAATTAGAATCAGCTGGTTTTAATAATTTTCCAATAGTACTTCATGGTGCTTCAGCAGTTGAACCTGAATATGTTGAAATGTGCAACAAATATGGTGGTGAATTAGGCGGTGCAAAAGGCGTACCTGCTGAAATGTTAAGAAAAGCATCATCTATGGCAGTATGTAAAATAAACATGGATACGGATTTAAGATTAGCTATGACTGGTTCAATAAGAAAGGTTCTTTTTGAAAATCCTAAACAATTTGACCCAAGAAAATATTTAGGACTTGGAAGAGAAAACATAGCAAAACTAGTTGAAAAGAAAATTACTGAAGTATTAGGTTCTGAAAATAGCAATGAATAGTCAAATAGAGTGCATATATATGCACTCTATTTTTCAATATAGTTCTTAATGTGTTTTAATACTATATCTATACTGCCATCACCATTTCTCTTTATCTCAAATCTACTATTATCATGATATACATCTTCATTTATGTATAGGTCTATATCATTATCAATCTTTAGACGTGTACGCTTTAATTTCTTTTGTGCCCACTCTTTATCAATCTTTACCTTATCAGAAACACCTTGTTCTTTAGAAAACTGAATAAATTTATCATTTACATATTTATCTTCTTCAAATATTTCTTTAGAGAAATCTTTTAAATTTATTTCATTCTCTTCCTTAAGTTTTTTTCTCACTGCTGTTCTTATTTTCTCTGCCTTATCAGCATTTTCTTCAAAATTTTCTCTAGTCCATTTTTCAACTGTCGTATAGAATTTTTTAGTATTATCTCTTTCATTATTTATAGTATTACATCCTAAAAAATTATCTAAAAAATAATTAGAACCATAATTGTCATTTTCTTTAGTCTTTTTCTTCTTATCAAGTACCATCAAATCGAAAGAATTTTCTTCATTAATTATTTTTATAAATGCACACTTTTGAACTCTTTGACTATTTCCAGGGAGTCCAATAAACTGAGGTATAATATTAATTCCAACTTTATTCTCTATAAAATCTACCGTATGAGTATAGTTCTTTATATAATCCATCTTTAAAATTGCAAGCATAGGTCCATACTCTGTAAACATAGAAACCACAATAAGATCTGCAGAAGGTATATTTCCCTTAGATTTCATCAAAATAAATAACTGTCTTGCTAATTCACTCGAAGTATCAATTAAATTATTATTTCCGTTTAAAAATTCCTGTGAAACTTCTTTCACAATATTTCTTTCACTTTTAAAAACAGCATATTTTAATTCTTCATCATTTAGGCACTTGCGTATATGTTTTAGTAAAAAAGCATATATTTCATCTGAAAGTTCTAGCACAAAATTATTCAGTATTGGTTCATCTCCATTAGTATCAAGTATATGAATAATAGCCTCATTTATATCTATTTCTTTTATGTATTCCACACATTTCACTCCTTTAAAGTTAAAGTTACTAACACTCACTTTACTATTATAATATATTTTAATACATAATTCTGTTATAGTATAATTTTAGTAGGCAAATGCAGTAATTATTAATACAAAAAATAATGGATATACAAAAAGTATCTCTCAAATACATAAGTCATATATTATAATATAAGTTACTAGAATATACAGTAATGGGTGATAATTATGTATGAATTAAGTTTAAATGAAAAATAAATAACTTTCAATAATTTGAAGAAAGAAATTTGTAAATATGTATATGGACAAGTATGTAACTTTATAACAGAGATACTTGCTTCAAGAATGAAACATAGAAAAATGAGTAGTATATTAAAGGTGCAAATAATTCATCTAAGATATTAGCAAAAATCAAGTTCACGAATATATACATTATTAGTAGAATATCTTTAAATGAGTATTTATTTTCTGATATTGGGACAAGTATTGCTATTGTTAAAATTATTATACCTATTTTCATTCTACTATGTTATAATTTAGGAGAAAGTGAACTCGTTTTACTAAAGCAAAACATTGAGACTTCAGGTGGAGACTCTACTCTACCTGAATTAAAAAGCTTGAATCTCCCACTTATAAAAGTGGGAGTCTTATAAAATTGATAAACTTAAAGATAGAATTATGAGTAATATAATAACTTTGTCTCATATTTACACCTCTATGGGAAAGCCAATCCTTTTCGTATCAACTACAGCTGGTTCTGGATTGAAAAATACTTTGGATTACATGGAAAATTTATCAATTCAATGGGGAGCTTTTCCTACAAATAAAATAGGAAGAAAAATAACAACACTTAAAAAACCTATTTCTGAAAAGGAATATAGAAATTTTGTTTCCCATATCAAAATGGAGAAAAAGGATTTCAAACCAACACTTAATCAATTAATGATATATCAAGTTCAAAGAGTTATGGCTCAGAAACTACTTCCAAGGGATAAAGAATACTGGATTAAAAAACGATGGAATGAGAGTATATATTTTTATGACTGTAAAATAAATGTATTTAAAAAAAGTGTTGCAGTATTGTTTCATAAAATGTTATATAATAAAATGAAGAAGGTCGATGAAGATTAAATATAAAGTAAACTCGTTTTGCTAGATCAAAACATGGGGACTTCAGGTGGGGACTCTACTCCACCTGAATCAAAAAGCTTAAATCTCCTACTTATAGAAGTGGGAGTCTTATAAAATCGATAAATTAAAAACAATTGAATATAACATAAGGAAATTACTTAAGCAGAACAGCAAAATTCCACTAAGCATAGATGGTGGTGTTATAACCTTTTTCATTCATTCCTTTTAAGCCTGCCACAACTACTATTTTGCATTGTTTAGATTCTTTGTTGTATTATCTATATTAATATCTAAAATACGATTTTTAGTATGAATTACTTGTGTCTTAATTCTAAAGTTTTAGCAAGCAAAAGAATTTTGTGGTATAATCACATAATAGGGAGTGATATTATTTGAAAGAAATTGAAACTAGAATCATAGACATTGATGTTGAAAACATTCGCAACAAACTTATTGCGAATTGCAAAAAAGTTAAAGAAGAAAATCAGATTAATTACATTTATGATTTTCCAAATAGAAGATTATTGCACAACAAAGGATATGCGAGAATAAGGATAATAAATAATAGATTAAACAACAAAACTTACAAATATATGACTGTAAAAAAACTTATAAGTCAAGATAAGTATAAAATAATGGATGAATATGAAACCGAGATAGATAGCAGTGAAACTGGTATGAAAATTCTTGAAGCTTTAGGTTTAACATTAGTACAATCAATAAATAAATATAGAGAAAGCTACAGGTACAAAAATACATTAATAGAAATAGATATAAACGAAAAAAGTTTTTGTCCTTTTCCATATATAGAAATAGAAACACAAAATGAAGCTGAACTGCTTGAGGTTTTATCATTTCTTGGATATACAATTGAAGATACAACATCGAAAACAATTTATGAAATACTCGATGAAAAGGGAGTTGTTGAGGGACTATAATGTTTGGCTATGTTACTCCATGTGTAATGGAATTAAAAGTAAAAGATTATGAAAAATTTAGAGCATATTATTGCGGATTATGTATATCAATAAAAAAGAACTTTGGAAATATCCCAAGGATTTCTTTAAATTACGATATGACTTTTTTAGCTGTTTTGCTCGATGGACTTTCAGATAGCAAATGTACCTTTAATAAAAATCATTGTATAGTTCATCCGTTAAAAAAAAGACTTATGATTCACAATAATGAATGCTTGGATTATGCCTCTTTCTGCAATGTTATACTAGCATATTATAAATTGTTAGATGATGTCCAAGATGACAATTCACTAAAAAGCAAATTGTTTTCAAGAATATTAAATAGATATATACATAAAAGTAATTATACTTATTTAAATAATATTGCACACAATGTTAAAAATAAATTGTATGAACTCAATAATATAGAATCAAATCCTAAAAATAAAAGCCTAGATGAAATTTCGCACGTTTTTGCAGATTTGACAGGATTTATAATTTCTTACTACTACAAGGATAGCGAATTTAGCGAAACATTGTATTGGCTAGGTTATAATATAGGAAAGTGGATATATATTATAGATGCATGGGATGATTTAGAAAAAGATATGCAATCTAATAAATTTAATCCAATAAATTCTATTCTAAACACAAAAAACCTCAGCTATATCGAGTTTTTTTATGCAACCAAAAGCAGAATAGATTTCATTTTGACAACTTGTGCTAGATTGGCACTTGAAAATTTAAATGAACTTCCTATAAAAAAAAATGGAGATATTCTTTATAATATTTTGCAATATGGATTAATGGAAAAAATGGATAATGTTTTTAAAAGGAGTGGTAATAATGAGAGATCCTTATGAAGTACTTGGAATCAAAAGAGACGCTTCGCAAGAGGAAATTAAAAGAGCTTATAAAAGATTAGCTAAACAATATCATCCTGATCAGTATGGAGACAATCCACTTAGGGAGTTAGCTGAAGAAAAAATGAGAGAAGTAAATGAAGCTTATGATTCACTTATGAAAAATACTTATGAATACCAACAAAAAACAGATTCTTCTTCAAGTTACTCTTCTTCACAAAATTATAATACAAATACACAAAATATATATCAAGAAATAAGAATGGACATAAATAGAGGAAACATTAGAGCTGCTGAACAAAAACTAAATACCATTTCAATTAGAAATGCTGAATGGAATTATTTAATGGGATTGATATTCATGAAAAAAGGATGGTATGATAGTGCAAACAACTATATTACAACAGCAGTTAATCTCGATCCTGCAAATTTTGAATATAGAAACACATATAATCAATTAAACAGACAAACTCATAATTATAGACAAACTTACTATGGAAGAAACACACGTGATGTAGATATGTGTGATTTATGTACTAAACTATGGTGTGCTGACACCTTATGTGAATGTATGGGTGGAGATTTAATTTCGTGTTTCTAATATTGATTTTGGAGATGATTAAATGAAAAGCAAGCATTTAGCTTTAGGAGGAATTTTTACTGCAATAAGCTTAATATTCTTGTATTTAAGCACTTTAATATCAATAAACAAGTTATTTTTATTAGGATTAGCATCATGTGTAATTCCTCTTTCAATAATAACTACTAACATTAAAAATTCTCTTATTGTATATACAGCAACGTCAATATTGACTTTTATATTAGTACCTTCAAAAGCAATATCTATACTATATGTACTTTTATTTGGTATATATGGTTTTGTAAAGTATTTTATTGAAAAACTTAGAAATACACCTATTGAAATACTTTTAAAATTATTGTTTTTCAATACAAGTCTTTTATTAGTGTATTCTTTATACAATGCACTATTTACCGAAATAATACAAATTAAATTTTCGGTTATAATATTGATAATGTTACTTCAAGCATTTTTTATTCTTTATGATTATGTTTTAACTGCATTTGTAAGTTATTCTAATAAAAACCTAGTTAAAAAAATAAAATAATTTCAATTTTACTCGACTTCAATTCGTAATTTAAATTTTTATAATATATATTACAATGAAAAATTGCAACAAAATGTAGCAAAATTCAGTATGTAGAGATTTTTATAATAAATATTAATACAAAATATATGTATATGATTAAAACACAATAAGCTATGTATAAATTTCGAATATACAATATATGATATTTATAAAATTGATTCTTATGCATATATACTAGTAAGTTTCTATTAAAAATACTTTTTGTGAAATAATCATGTATATTAAATATAAATATTTCATATTACGAATTGAAGTTATTTGAAACATTGCTTGACACATCAATCTATTTAAATTATAATATTTCATAATAAAAAGCATAACGAACTCGTTTTGCTAAAACAAAACATAGGGACTTCAGGTAGATATTCTACTCCACCTGAAGCAAAAAGCTTGAATTCCCCACTTATAGAAGTAGAAGTGGGAGGCTTATAGGAATTTATCAAAAGTAAATAAAGTTACTGCTATGAACAGGAATAGTAGTACTATTAGCATTTCAAGAGAGCTGTTGGTTGCTGAAAAACAGTAATGCTGGTATATGAACTCGCCTGGGAGCTTATCTACAAAAAAGTAGATACGGTAATGCCGTTATTTAATGAGTGAGGTTAATACATATTAAAATTCCTATATTACAGTTTCCAGTAATATTGCATGCTTATTTATTTTAACATGTATTATAAACCTAATAAGAGTGGTACCGCGGATATACTTTCGTCTCTTTATGAGATGAAAGTTTTTTATTTTATGAGGAGGTAAAAAAATGTCAAAATATAGTAAAGAAATAGACCGTAAATGGCAAAAAAAATGGGAAGAAACAAACCTTTATAAATTTGATGAAAACAATTTAAATAAAAAACTCTATGTACTTGAAATGTTTTCTTATCCATCTGGAAGTCAACTTCATGCAGGTCATTGGTTTAATTATGGTCCTGTAGATTCATGGGCAAGAATGAAAAGAATGCAAGGATACAACATTTTTCAACCTATGGGATTTGATGCTTTTGGATTACCTGCCGAAAACTATGCAATAAAAACAGGTATACACCCAAAAGATTCTACAGAAAAAAATATAGTAACAATGGAACAGCAACTTAAACAAATGGGAGCTATGTTTAATTGGGATAATGAAGTTGTTACTTGCAGACCTGATTACTATAAATGGACTCAATGGGTGTTTTTAAAATTATACGAAAAAGGTCTTGCTTATAGAAAGAAAGCTCCTGTAAATTGGTGCCCTAGTTGTAATACAGTTCTTGCGAACGAACAAGTTGTAGATGGCACTTGTGAAAGATGTGGAACAGATGTAACAAAGAAAAATTTAACTCAATGGTTCTTAAAAATAACTGACTATGCAGATGAATTACTTGAAAAATTAGATGAACTAGATTGGCCTGAAAAAACTAAAGCAATGCAGAAACATTGGATTGGTAAATCAACTGGTGCAGAAGTAACTTTCAAAATAGTTGATTCCGATTTATCATTTGATGTATTTACAACTAGAGCTGATACATTATTTGGTGTTACATATGTTGTTTTAGCACCTGAAAATGATCTCGTTGACAAAATAACAAAATCTGAATGCAAAAAATTAGTTGAAGAATATAAAGATATAGCTAAAAAGCAATCAGATATAGAAAGACAATCAATAACAAGAGAAAAGACAGGCGTATTTACTGGCTCATATGCAATAAATCCTATCAACGGCAGAAAAGTACCTATATGGATTGGTGATTATGTACTAAATACTTACGGTACTGGTGCAGTTATGGCAGTTCCTGCACATGATGAAAGGGATTTTGCATTTGCTATTAAATACAGCTTACCTATTGAAAGAGTCATTGAAGGCGGAAGCGAATTACCATTTGTTGAATACGGTAAATTAGTAAACAGCGGAGAATTTAATGGTCTATCATCTGAAGAAGGCAAAAAAGCAATAGTTGAAAAACTTGAAAAAAATAATTTGGGTAAATTTAAGGTTAATTACAGACTAAGAGATTGGTTGGTTTCAAGACAAAGATACTGGGGTGCACCAATACCTATAATTCATTGTGACAAATGTGGTACCGTACCTGTTCCAGAAGAACAACTACCAGTTAAGCTACCTTACAATGTTGAATTTGCTCCAGATGGCAAATCTCCACTTGCTAAATGTGAAGATTTCATAAACACAACTTGTCCTATATGTGGAGGTCCAGCTCATAGAGATGCTGACACATTAGATACATTTGTATGCTCTTCATGGTATTATTTGAGATATCCAGATAATAAAAATAGTGAAAAAGCCTTTGATACTCAAGTTATAAATAAAATGCTGCCAGTTGATAAATATGTTGGTGGACCAGAACATGCGTGTATGCACCTTCTTTATGCAAGATTTATAACTAAAGCTTTAAGAGATATGGGATACCTAAATTTTGATGAACCTTTCTTATCTCTTACTCACCAAGGACTGATTCTTGGCCCTGATGGACTAAAAATGAGTAAATCTAAAGGAAACACTATATCACCTGATGAATATATATCTAAGTATGGTTCTGATGTGTTTAGAATGTACTTAATGTTTGGCTTTGCGTATACAGAAGGTGGTGCTTGGAGCGACGATGGTATTAAATCAATAGCTAGATTCATAGAAAGAGTTGAAAGAACTATTGATAGTATTACTGATAAAATCAAAAATAATTCACAAACTAAATCAACAATAGAAAATGCTGAAAAAGAATTAAATTACTGGAGACATTTTGCTATAAAAGGTGTTACTGAAGATGCCGATAAACTTCAATTTAATACAGCAATAGCTAGATTAATGGAATTTATAAATGCACTTTCTAAGTACAATAATGAAAAAACTATTAATAATGAATTTGTAGAAAGTGTTATAGAAGATTTTATAAAACTGATAGCTCCTTTTGCTCCTCATTTTGCCGAAGAAAAATGGGAAAACCTAGGAAAAGAATATTCAGTATTCAATCAAAGCTGGCCTAAATTCGATGCTAAAGCATTAATAAAAGATGAAATCGAAATAGCTATTCAAATCAATGGTAAAATAAGAGCAAGAATAAATATTGCTTCAAATTCAAGTGAAGATGCAATAAAAGACGCTGCTATTAATAATCCAGATATTAAAAAACAACTTGAAGGTAAGAATATAATAAAAGTTATAGTTATAAAAGGTAGACTCGTTAATATTGTTGCAAAGTAAAAGTGGTGAATTCGTCTTGCCAAAGCAAAATATCGAGCTTTTACTACTCCACCTGAAGTAAAAGCTTCAATCTCCCATTTATAGAAGTGGAAGTCTTGTAAAATCGATAAAAGTATGCTATAAGTTTGTAGCATACTTTTATTACTTTTATTACCTATTTATTTTTTACTAATTTACAAATCTCCTATTTCTTAAACATATCTATTACCCTCTGAGTTGTATTTAACAAATTACTCAATTGAAGCACATCTCCCTTTTCAAGTAAAATATTTAATTGACGCCTAAACCTTGTTACCTCGGCAAGTTTACCTATTGATGAAAGAGTTGCAATATTGTCCATAATATCAGAAACCAAACTAGATTTAACCTCAAATAATTTTTGAGCATCTTTAATCTCTTCTTTTATCTCAAACATCTGCTGATCTAAGCTAAAAGCAGCATCAGCAGCCTTTTTTAACTTATCTTTAATCTCCACAGGAATATCATGCTTATATTTGTAATTTAATGAATGTTCTATGGTTGCCCAAAAGTTCATTGCAAGTGTTCTTATTTGGAACTCAGCAAGTATCTCCTTTTCTCCCTCAGCCATATTTACAGGATATTTGATAACCATGTGATAGCTTCTATATCCACTCGTCTTAACATTAGTTACATAATCTTTTTCATATATTATATGCATATCTTTTCTTCCCCTAATTATATCGACAACCCTTTGAATGTCATCAACAAACTGACACATTATTCTTATCCCTGCTATATCTTCCATTTCATATTCTATTCTATGCAATGGTATGTCAAATTTATTAGCTTTTTCTATAATACTTGAAATTTCTTTAACTCTTCCAGTAACAAATTCAATAGGCGAATATTCATTTCTCTTTCTATACTCTTTTCTAATACTCTTAAATTTTACTTTTAACTCTGCAACTGCCTGTTCATATGGTATTAAAAAATTATTCCATTCTCTTATTGCCATATAGTTCATCCTTTTCTATAATAATAGTTATACAATTAAAAACTTATACTAAATATCATTCTCTGTTTTAATTATATCAAATAATAATTCATTTATATAATTTTTTTACAAATTACATTTTATTAATAATTTTCTGTTATAATAAGGTATGCAATATATTATAACTATATTTTATCGAATTTGTAAACTATATATTGAGGTGAACAAATGAATAACAAAATATTTTCAGGACTTGAACAAATGGGATTTGATGATGTATCACATCTTAAAATATACAAACAAAAAAATATTGAAAATAAAAAAAATAAAATGGATAAAATCAAGTCACTATTATATACTAAGACATTAAAATGTCCCGTATGCGGAAATGAATTCAAAGCAATTTCTGTAAAGTCATCTGCATATAGAGTAGTTAAAAAAGATACTGATTTTTTTATAAGATATGATTTGATAAACCCTTATTTTTACGACGTATGGCTATGTAACAAATGTGGATATGCAACAATGAAAACGGATTTTGAAAAATTGTATAGTCGTGAAGCAGAAACAATATTGAAAAAAATAACCCCTAAATGGAAAGGTCGAGAATATCCGGTTATATACGATGTTCACATAGCAATAGAGCGATATAAACTGTCTTTGCTGAATTATGTTGTAATAGATTCTTATGCTAGCAAAAAAGCTATGAACTGTCTTAAACTTGCTTGGATGTACAGGCTTATTGATTCTGATAATGCTAAAGAGATGGAATTAATGTTCTTAAAAGAAGCATTGAGTGGTTTTCAGGAAGCATACTATAATGAACATTTTCCTATATATGGTATGGATAAGTTTACCGCAATGTATCTTATAGGAGAATTACATAGAAGAACTGGAAATTATGATGATGCACTCGTATGGTTTAGCAATGTAGTAACAACTCCAGGTGTAAAAGCTAAATTAAAAGATTTGGCTAGAAATCAAAAAGATTTACTAAAAGAAGAAATTGCAAAAGCAAGAATTGAATCTAAAAAATACTCTCAAACACCTACTGAAGATTTTGAAGTTCCTATAAAAAAATCTAATATTTTCTCTAAATTATTTAACAAGTAGGCTAAGGCATTTTTAAATATAACTATCGCCACCACAGATTTGTGGCCTTATAACTAATATCTTATTAGATACTAAGTACTAGGTGGAATGTACTAGAGAATAAAAACAAGTTTGCTAATTTGCTGAAATGCTAATAATCCTGACTAAGTTACAATTTACTTTGATGATTTATGATTTTGTTCTAGTCTCCAATCTCTAGTCTCCAGTACAAATTCGTAACTTGACAATCAATATATTACTAGGTACCATGAATCAGGTGCTAAAGTGCTAGAAAGAATGTACTATATACTATATTTTAGGTGCTATGATAAAGCAAATGGTTTTGTAGATAGCTAGTAGCTATCCACTGGCACTCTTATTTTGAAGAAATTGTGCATCAATTTCAACCTTTACTATTATCTATTCACTAACTATGGCTTTATAACTATATCATCTAAACATATTAATTTAGGTTTGAAATCCAAATAATCCGCTGATGTAACAATATATTCAATATTTGAATGTGCTCCCTCAAAAAGATTATTTAGTGAAGGTCCATGAAGATGACCGTATATAACTTTTTTAACTTTATATTCATTAAAAACATCTATAAATTCCGTATTTTCTAATTTGTCATTTGTTGGTGGATAATGCATCATTACTATTATTTTGCTATAACCATTATTAACTGCAGAATCCAATGATAGTCTTAACCTATTTATTTCTCTGTTATATATTTTCCTATCATGTTCAGAAAAATTAGTTGAACCTGGGCAAGCCCATCCTCGCGTACCACATATCGCATAATCATTATAATTAAAAAAATTATTTTGTATAAAATGCATATCATCATAAAGATTATTTAATTTAGTAATGCTGTGCCACCAATAATCATGATTCCCTCTTATCAATATTTTTTCACCAGGCAAATTATGAATCCATTCCAAATCAATCATACCATCTTCCATTTTCATCGACCAAGAAATGTCTCCTGCTATAAGTACTGTATCATCATATGAAACAGAATTAATCCAATTCTTCTTAATCTTTTCTTCATGCTTATACCAATTATCACCAAAAACATCCATAGGCTTATTCATGTTTAAAGCTAAATGTAAGTCTGATATCGCCCAAAGTGCCATTAAATTCTCACCCTCATTCTATTAAGCTATCCAAATCCATAACGTAAGCTATAACCTTTGCAACTGCATCATACAATTCATCTGGTATTGAATCTCCAACATCAACATTAACAAGCAAATTTGCTAATTCTTTATTCTGAACAATTGGTACTTTATTCTCTTCAGCAATTTCAATTATTCTATCAGCTATATATCCCATTCCTGCAGAAGTCACAATGGGTGCTTCATAACTTTGTGCGTACTTTAATGAAGTAGCTTTCTTAGGCTTCTTCATTTTATCACATCCTTTTAAATAATAAAAGTATTTAATCTATACTCTAGTATCTATTCTGCCAAGATTCTTATCTTCAAAGAATTCCCTACAATTGATTAAATCAACCTCTTTTTCTCTTTCATCAATTTTTATAGTTGCATTATAACTTGAGGTAGCCAATTCATCTAAAAGTTTATCTTTAAATTCTTCAAACATTTGTATCCATTTCTTATCACATTTAATATCTATATTCATAGCATTTTCATGTATAACTATGTATGCATCAACCGTACCCATGTTAATTGTCTTAACAGAAGTAACTATCTTCACATTCTTTGAATCTATTTTTTTACCTTTTTTTCTGTCATCTTTGATGATTAATTTGCAAGGATATTGATTTTTATAAATATTTAAAGGAATATCAAAATAGTAATACTGATTAGAAACCAAATTAAATACTTTAAAATTATTATACAACTGAGATTTTATTTCTAACTTATCATTTATAATTGATTTAATAATTTCCTTCATATCATCAATTTTATTTGTAATATCATTCTTCACTAAAGTATCTGTTTTTATTTTTGATATATCATTCCCTTGTATTTTAATTTTATTTATTATTTTATTATTTTCCATTTTAATATTTTCTATTTCTCTATTAACATTATCAGAATCCTTAGCATTAATATTTCCATTATTAAAGTTTTCATCAATATGTTTACCTCTTAATTGCATATCATCAATATTTCCATTACTAAAGTTTTTATCAATATGTTTATCTGTTAATTGCATATCATTATTTTTATTATCACTTACAATATTGTCATTACTTTTATGCTCTATTTTCTCTTTATCGCCAACATTACGCCCAATATTAATATTACTTCTATTATTTGAAAATCCATACTTATTTTTCGAAATTTCCTCCAAATTATCATAAATAGTAAATGACTTATTAAATAAGTCATCAAAACTCCTAATGTTGTCATCTGTTAATTCAATATCATTTTCTATAAATGTTAATAATGTATCTAAATCCATATTTTTAAGTTTACCAAAAAAGTTCCTTAATATACTTGATATATTCTTTCCCTTTTCACTAGTTGGCATAACGTTTTTGGTAATTAAATATTTTTCAATAAAAACATCCTGTTCTCCATCATTTAATAACAATTTAGATTGAAAATCAACTATATTTTTAATTCTAGCAACATTTTCTCTTGTTAATTGAATATTATGTTTCAGCATTTTATATATCATTTCAAAGTTGTTTTTATCTTTTACATTTAATTTTTCACGTATAAATTTTTCTAATGAATTGCTATCCTTTTTATTTTCTAATGCATCTTCTTTAATTAATTTTAACAAAAGTCTACCATTTTTATTGCCTATAACTTTAAATTTTCCAAATCCTTCACTTGGCAAATAATCAAGCAATTCTTCTAGCCCATCAATTTCAGCTGAAAATTGCCATCCATCAACGAGTTTTAAAATAGCAGTCTTTTTTAATTCATCAACACTAATTAATTTTGCAGAAATCTTTTCTCCAGCATTGAAAGTCAATTTACTATGAATCTTTTTTTTACTTGTACTCGGAATATTCACATTCGAAATATTTGGCATAATGTTAATCTCCCCATTAGTTCTTCTCATTTATTTATCGGTTACATTGTATAATATTTTAGTATAATGAATTACATCTATTTTTGAATATTAAAAAATTGAAAATACTGATTAAAGCCCTTACATTCACAGGCACAAGGCACAGTGGTTTTATATACTAAATTATAAATTAAAAAAACTTGTCAAATTTCATTATCTCTGAAAAACAACACGACTAATGAGTTCATTTTACTAAACAAAAAGCTTCAATCCTCATTATAAAATTAGGAGATTAAAGCTTTTTGTTCTAAAAACAATATACTATCCTTTTATAATTATTCTATAAAACTTCTTCTTCCCTCTTTTTATCATAGCTATTCCATCTTTAAAATCATTCTCTGTGAAAACTGCATTTACGTCAACTACTTTTTCATCATTAAGTCTTAATCCTCCTTGTTCAATTAACCTTCTTCCTTCCTTTTTTGAAGGAATTATTTTGAATTGAACAAGCACATCTAAAATAGATTTATTTATGATGTCTCTTTCCGCATTAAAAGATGGAACATTTCTCATATCGCTTCCACCACCAAATAAAGCTTCTGCTGCTTTTTGAGCTTTCAATGCTTCTTCTTCTCCATGAACAAGTTTAGTAACTTCAAATGCTAAAACTTTCTTCGCCTCATTAATTGCTGCATCTTTTAATGAGGATAATCTTTTCACTTCATCCATAGGCACAAATGTTAAAAGAGAAAGACATTTTTCAACATCTGCATCATTTACATTTCTCCAATATTGATAAAATTCATATGGTGTTGTTTTTTCTGGATCAAGCCAAACAGCACCATTTTCAGTTTTACCCATTTTTTTGCCATCACTATTGGTTAATAGTGTACATGTCATTGCATATGCTTGTTTCCCTTCTTTTCTCCTTATAAGGTCAATCCCCGCAAGCATATTAGACCATTGGTCATCACCACCAAGTTCCATTATACATCCGTATCTTTTGTATAATTCTAAGAAATCGTACCCTTGCATAAGCATATAATTGAATTCAAGAAATGAAAGCCCTTTCTCCAATCTTTGCTTAAAACATTCTGCTGTAAGCATCTTGTTTACTGAAAAATGCACTCCAATATTTCTTATAAAATCAACATAATTTAGTCCAATAAGCCACTCTGAATTATTTACAAGTATTGCCTTATCATCATTAAAATCGATTAATCTTGACAATTGATTCTTTATACAAGCTACGTTATGTTCTATTTGCTCTTTTGTCAACATTTTTCTCATATCTGTCTTACCTGATGGATCACCAACAAGTGCAGTGCCTCCACCTACTAATGCAATAGGTCTATGACCTGCTCTTTGCATATGTGCCATAAACATCATTGCAATAAAATGACCTACATGAAGACTATCTGCTGTTGGATCAAATCCTATATAAAAAGTTATTTTTTCCTTACCCAATAATTCTCTAATTTCTTCATGAGTAATCTGCTTTATATACCCTCTCTCGACAAGCACATCGTAAATATTTGCCATATTTTTACCTCCCTACACATAACTATAAATACTATTATAAACATAAATATGATTTTTGCAAACTAAAGTATTTAAAAAACCCCGCATAATTATAATGCGAGGCTTTATATAAAATTATTATTTTCAAAATCAATTATTTTCCAGTTTATTTTACATATTTTTTTATAAATTGAGGAGCTTCATCTATTTTGCAACTTATATTAATATAAAAATCTACATTAAATTTCTCAGATAAATTTTCTATTTTATTCAATACATTTTCAGCATCGTTAACATTAGCATGTGCAATATTAAGTAATCCATCAATAAAAATTATATCGATATCATAATCTTCTGAAAGAACACCACATATCAAACCATAAAAATTCGAAAAATTCTCAAATTCAAACTCATTCGTACAAATAAATCTTATCTTTCTATCCAACCTTAAAGCAATATAATCATCATCATCAATGTACACTATGTGTCCTTTGCAATCATTAATTCTATTATTTGCCATTTCTAATAGAGCCTTTGTCTTACCTGAACCTTTTTTACTGCAAAATATCTGAACCATTTTGGTCCCCTCCTTAAAAATAATCTTATTTTTATAGATTTTATAAGACTCCCACTCCTATAAGCGGGAGATTGAAGCTTTTGCTTCAAATGGAGTATATTCTCCATTTGAAGTTTCGATGTTTTACTTTAGCAAAACGAATTTATTTACTTCCATATTATGTAATAAAAATACATTATGATTATCCCACAAAAAGTATTTTTAATAGAAACTCATCACTATATATGCATAAGAATGAATTTCATAAATACTATATATTATATATTTGAAATTTATACATAGCTTATTGTGGTTTAATCATACTATATAATAATCATATTCACAATATTAATTCATTAAATTAATTATATAATATTCAGAATATTTTTTCAATAATTCATAACCTGTTTACTTCAATTCGTACTATGCAATACAAATATTTAATATCATGTATTTTGCATTAATCTTCACTATAATAATCTCTGCATACCGCATTTTTTCATTGTAATATATGTTCTAAAAATCTAAATTACAAATTTAAAATTCTATTTAAACTTGGAAATACAACTTTAAAAGAATTATTTTTAAATGAATTAATAAAAAAAACTTTATCACGCTTACTAAATGCTTTTTTCATAATAGTAAATCCTCTTCCTGATTTTAAAAACCTGCCCTCATCATCAAGAGTTATCATCTTTTCATAAATCCACATATTTCTTCTAATGTAATTATGGAAATTTTTTTTACCCCCGTTTTCGAGTATGCCTGGGCTCACCACTGAAATATTATTATAATTAAGCATTATTTCAATTTCCTTGTTATATATTGTATAATCTCGATATAGCACTGCATTTTTAACAGCTTCATAAATAGGAGTAATAGGATATTTCTCTGGTAAAATTTTGTATAAAAGTTCTTTTGTAGTATCTATCATTTTTAACAAATCACCTTGTACAACAATCACATCATCAAATTTATCATTTATATTATTAATAATTTTAATCATGTTATGAGGCAAATATAAGCTATTAATCTTTGAAAATACTAAAAGTCCACCCATCGTCGCTACATAATTATTAGATTCACTCCCTTTTATTATTATACCTGCATTTTCCATAAAATCCATTCTATTATCATCATCTATATATATACCTTTCTTATTGAAGTAAAAATCTATTAGTTTTTTATCCAAATTTTCAATATTACTTCTAATAATAGGACACATTTCAACATTTAAATTTAGATTTTCTTGAAGAACAGATATTATTTCCTGTTTTCTCATAACATCTGTTGTTGACCCTCTTCTTATGTAAAAAACTCCATTTTCCCTTATTTGATATGGCTTTTGTTTTCCATCATATATATTAATGACTCCTATAATTTTGTTTTTGATTTTAATATATTCCAATGATATAGGAATAGGTGGATCGCATCTTGTACTAACAATCTGTTGTATTTGCTCCTCTGTAAAATCATTCTCATCAATACCTACTATTTTTTTCGTTTTATCTTCTACTCCTATTATAAGATATCCTCTTCCCCCTCTAGAATTAGCAATAGCACAAACATCCTTTACAAATTCCCTTTTAGCACTTTCTGTTGTAAAATCAAGTTTTAATTTAAAATCCAATTTTCTTCCTTCTTCTCTTTCTATTAAAGAAATTAATTTTTTCTTATCCATAACTCACCCTCAACAAATAATATTTTTAATATTATTATATGCTTAATACGCATTAAATCTAAATAAAAATTTTAATTTACTAAAATAAAAACGATGAAAATTCATCGTTCTTATGCACACACTACTTTATTTTTTCCCATTTCCTTAGCTTTATATAACATATTGTCTGAAACACTTATAATTTCCTCTAAAGTCAAACCATTATATGGATAGAATCCTATACCAAAACTTGCTGTTATTTTACTATCATTATTCCCATATTTAAATACTGTTTCACTAATTTCTTTTCTTATTTTTTCAATTTTATCGAATGCTTCATATCTACTTTTGATATTATTTAAATAAATAATTATTTCTTCTCCTCCATATCTTGCTAAAATATCTTCAGGAGAAATATTTTTCTTTATAATATCAGTTACATTCACTAAAACATAATCTCCAAACAAATGACCATATCTATCATTACATTTTTTAAAATCATCTAAATCAACCATAACAATTCCAAATACTTTTTCAGTATTTTTATTGATAATTTTTTCTACAGTATCAAAAAAATACTTCCTATTATATATTCCTAAAAACGAATCCTTAATTGACATATCTTTAACTTTTTTGTAAAGCGAATTATTTTCCAGTGCAATCCCAATTTGGTTTGCAATAGATGACAAAAATTTTATATGTTCTATATCGAAGAAATACATCAAATTGTGTTCAACAACTATAAATCCTAATTCATTATCTCGTATATTTATAGGTACTCCTGAAACCGAATGTATTCCAGTAAGCTCTATCAAATTATTATAATAAGTATCTCCTAAATTCAAAATAAATGGATTATTCTTTTTTAAAGGATTAAAATGAAATTCTTGGTGTAAAGGAAAATCTTCATCACTAATATTAGTTGCTTTAACAATCCAATCACTGTTCTCGCTTATATAAATAGTAGAATACGCAACGCCAAGTATTCCAATAATCATATCATTAATCACATTTGCTAAATTATCGTTACTTAAATTCAAATTAATATACTTACTTATCTCAACAATATTAGCCATTACATTCAGTTTTCTTTCAAGTTTGCTATTCTTATCACTCAACATCTGTATTGTACTCTCAGTAAAATTCTGATAATTAATAAACTCTTCCTTTATTCTTTTATATTCATGTAGTAATTTTTCATTATATGCCACTTAATATCATCCCTCTGAAAATATTGTATTACTACATTATAATTTCTATACCATCCTAAAAATTCCTTCTTTTAAATTGATAAACTATTTGTTTATTATATATATTTGTTTATTATTAAGCACTTTAATAATAGGTACTGCAATTATTATTCCAATTAAAACTTCAATAATATTCGGAATAAGTGAGTCATAAAATGCAACTACCACACTTTGTATAAATGTTGCATCTTTTGTATACACATACATAGTAAGTAGAATATTAGCCAAATAATATGCAACAATCATCCAAATGCCACCTAATATACATGCAAATATATTATTAATAATACTCTTTCCTTCATAATTACCTCTATAAGCAATAGCAGCTGTTATCAATGCCATTATTCCTTTAATAGAAAACGTAATTGGTGCCCATATAAAATATCCGCCCAATAAATCAGCTAAACACATTCCTAATGCTGCTACTACCATTCCTCGTTTTTTACCTAATAGTATTGCTGCAATAAACACCATAGCATCACCTAAATGAGTATATCCAATATGCGTTGGTACTTTAAAAAACATAGTTGCCATAGTTGTTAACGCTATTAGTAATCCCATTACTGTTAATTCCTTAGCTGTACTAATTTTATTATCTCTTCTTGCAAAATTGTGTTTCATAATTCCACTCCTAACATAATTATTACTTAATTAGTTTTAATATACAATATAATTATATATTAAAAAAAGTTTATATAAAAATGTATGGGTACAATATTTAAGTTGTAGTGTATATTCGCAATTTACTCCACTATCAACTACGACTGAAATAAGTAATAGTGTTTGTTCCTAACCAATCACTTATAGCAATACACAATATTTACTGGCATTCTTCATAGATATATTCCTCAATATAAACAGATGTTTTCCTTGCTACAATTTTTATGAGAATTTCTATGAGTGAACTCGTTTTGATGAAGCAAAACATCAAGACTTCATGTAAAGACTCTGTTTTCCATAAAACAAAAGCTTCAATATCGTACTTATAGAAGTTATAATCCTGTAAAATCGATAAAATCATTAATAATCAACACACTAAATGGGCATACTAAGTGTAGATGTATATATGCTAGTGAGTTGAAATTTTCAAATGAATATTATACCAATATCATACTAAGCATAGATGTATGTATGCTAGGATAGTACATTTGAAAAAATTGGGTAGCAATTTTAACCTTTACTATTCTCTATTCATTATTCTATAACTAACAACTATCAAACTAAACAACTAGCAAGTTAGATAACATACTTTAACATTACATATTTAGTTAGGAGGTATCAATATGGCATTCTTGAGATGGCTTGGAGGTTTTGTATTATTATTTTGGCTTATAGGATTGATATTCAAAATCGGTGGTAGCCTGATAAATCTATTACTCATATTTGCAGTAATAGTTTTTGTAGTAGATGCATTAATCACAAGAAAAAAAGGTGCATAATTAAAATTGTTTCTATTTTCCCAAATCAAATTCGATAAAAAATAAGAGTCAAATGGCTCTTATTTTTTCTACGCTTTTCCTATAGAAGAAAGTACCAAACCTTTATTATGGTCTAATGCCCAGCTAATTCCCCATTCGCTTTGGAAAAGTAATATATTTCTTTCTTTTAAATCTTTTACCAATTTAGTATCACTTGTTAAATTCAAGTTTTCGGGCTTAATATCCTCATTTTCTATCCATCTAATATTTGAAAATGGAAGTTTTTCTACCTTTATATCAACATTATATTCATTCTTTAATCTATATTCTAACACCTCAAATTGAAGCACTCCAACAACCCCAACAATTATTTCTTCAATACCTATATTAATCTGCTTAAATACCTGAATAGCACCTTCCTGTGAAATCTGTGTAATTCCTTTAATAAACTGTTTCCTCTTCATAGTATCAACAGGCTTTACCCTTGCAAAATGCTCTGGTGCAAAACTTGGAATACCTTCAAATTCAAATTTTTTAGAACTTTTGCATAGTGTATCCCCTATATTAAATATTCCTGGATCAAATACCCCAATTATATCACCTGCATATGCTTCTTCAACAATTTCTCTATCCTGTGCTAAAAATTGTTGCGGTTGAGTCAATCTAACTTTACCTTTACCTTGAACATGAAATACTTCCATACCTTTTTCAAACTTACCAGAACATATTCTCATAAATGCAATTCTATCCCTGTGTGCTTTGTTCATATTAGCTTGTATTTTAAACACAAAAGCAGAAAATTCTTCATCATAAACATCAATCTTACCTTTATCTGATTCTCTTGGTAATGGTGGTAAACTAAATCTTAAAAAGTCTTTTAAAAAAGGTTCTACCCCAAAATTTGTTAAAGCACTTCCAAAAAATACAGGTGTTAAACGTCCATTTTTTACCATATCTGTATTGAATTCATCACCAGCTATATCAAGAAGTTCAATTTCTTCCAGTAGCTTTTCATAAAATGAATCCCCTATTATTCTCTTTGCATTTTCGTCATCAATACTAATAATAGTACTTTCTACCTGAGATTGGCCATGATTTCCACCATCAAAAAGCTGGATCTCTCTTGTTTCCCTATTATAAACGCCCTTAAAATCTCTTCCGCATCCAATAGGCCAATTAATAGGATATGATTTAATTCCAAGCTCATTTTCAATATCTTCAAGTAGTTGGAATGGCTCCTTTATCTCTCTATCTAATTTGTTAACAAATGTAAATATTGGTATCTCCCTGATACTACAAACATGAAATAATTTTCTTGTCTGGCTTTCGACACCCTTCGCACCATCAATAACCATAACCGCACAATCTGCTGCCATTAATGTTCTATATGTATCTTCACTAAAATCTTGGTGACCAGGAGTATCTAAAATATTAATACAATAATTATTATATTTGAACTGCAATACAGAAGATGTAACTGAAATTCCCCTTTTCTTTTCTATTTCCATCCAATCAGATACGGCATGCTTAGCAGCTTTTCTTGATTTTACCGTTCCTGCCTCTCTAATCGCACCACCATATAATAAAAACTTTTCTGTTAATGTTGTTTTACCAGCATCTGGATGAGAAATTATTGCAAACGTTCTTCGTTTCTCTATTTTGCTTCTCAAATCTTCCATCATATTTTCTGCCACTCAAAATATGGACAAATATACCCATACCGAAATCTTTACTGCTTTAACATACTCCATTTCGCATAGGCTACTTTGGTTTATATAACACTCCACAGTCGTTAATTCCCGACTAGCCATCAGTACATATATACGTTTGCTCGGCTATGCAACTTCGTATATTTTTGCATTTTCCAAATTTAATGAGGCATTGTACTCTCTCTCTATCTATCTATTATGAGCCCATATTTAGGACACATATAAACTCTATAAGATAGCTTTAAATTCTTTTTTATAAAACAGCAACACCTAGAACAAATCTTATTTGAAGAATAAAATCTACCTACAATTCTTAATTCTATCCCATTAAGTTTGCATTAAGTTTGAACTTATATTCAAGTTTAATCCTAAATTCATAGAATTTTTGCTCTTGTACTGCTTTAGATAAATGCCTATTTTTCATCATCCCTCTAACATTCAAATCCTCAATAGCTATATAGCTTGGTTTTTGCCTAACTATTTCATTAATTGTTTTATTAATATAATCAGTTCTAATGTTAGATAACTTTTGATGAACTTTCTGTACCTTGACTATTTGTTTTGGGATATTTTTCCTAGTAGCAGTACCTCCTTCCTCTTTTTTATTTCTTACTTTTAAACTCTTTATTTCCTCGAAAGTTTTCTCTACTCTATTTTTAGTTTCTTCTTAAACTTTTTAATTCTTACAGTCTTGTTTATATTTTTATAAAAATGTCTTTCAATTTTCTAATCAGTAATAAATGATTGTTTTTTATCAATTAAACCACACTGGTATTTTTTATATAGTTCTTGATTTTGGACTAAATATTGATTATATAACCATCTGCAAGTGCCTATGCATTAATTAATTTCCTTTTTCTGTTCGCCTGTTGGTTTTATATCTATCTTATATACTCTTAAACAATATACTTATTCTCTTTAATCTTTTTTATACTTTCTCAGATCATATATTCTACAACTGAATACGTGAAGTATTGAAATTATAATATATCAGATTAGTTTAAGTATGTTTTGATTTAAGTATACCTTTCTCCTTATATTTTTATTTATTACAGTCCATTTTTTTATTTGAAGTAACTTATTTACAAATATATTTTAGTACACATCTACTCTTAAATTTTATCTTTAATACAATGCTATGTCAAATTCTATAAAAATCCATTTTATTTAGTTTAGTGAATTCGTTTTGTTAAAGCGAAGCATCGATATTTCAAGTTAAAACTCTACTCAACTTGAAGCAAAAAAACTTCAATCTCCTACTCATGTAAGTAGGAGATTGATAAATCCAAATTAAAGCAACTACCATTACTATTGAAGCATTACTATTAAATCAAGTACCATTACTTGTTTTGGTAGTCGTTCACAAATAATGATGGTATTTCACAAAGTTATAAACAAAAATTCTGCCTAAATCAGAATTTCAAAATAGTTAACCCTATTTTTATGAAGCAAAACATTTGCACTTTAGTTTGAAATTCTACTACACCTGTGGTAAATAAACTAGTGCTAAGCATTAATTAACATGCAAAAACTCTACTAAACCTAAAGCAAAAACTTCAATCTCCCACTTATAAAAATGGGAGTCTTGTAAAATCATTAAAACCTTTTAAGCTTCTTTTTCATCATAGCTTAAATCTAAAATATCTATAACTTGTCTTGCTCTCTCCTTAGTATTCCCTTTCAATACATAATATTGAATACTTTCACAATCTAAAAATTGCCTAATAGCTTCATCTATCTTAAAAGCCGTATCCTCATCTTGCCATCTCACTCCATCTTTGGTATAACCAAATTCTCTAGGTACATAAAAAATGTAATCATATTTTGGTATATCCTTAATAGCAAGATTATACAAATCTTTTAATATTTCAATTTCTTTTTTAGTTCTCTTTTTACTTCCTAGCATAAACCTACCATATACATATGGTATAAAAGTTGCATAATCAGTTATTGCATAATCAAATTCACTTAATTCTTCATCAATCAATGCCTGTCCAATATAAATTCCATATTGTTCTGCTATTGTCTCTATCATTTCCTTATCTTTAAGATACTGAGTAGAATATTCAGGTTTACATCCTACATTGATACCCATTATTTTCATATCAACAAATATTTGTTGCATAAGAGTAGTTTTTCCACATCTTGGACCACCGAGAATCGCAATTCTTCTTGTCATCATACAAGACCTCCAAAAATATTATCGCAGCATACATTATATCAATTATATGAACATTTTGCAATGAAATAATTCTATTAATTTCTACTTAAACACACTTTAAAAAGAATCTTTTTCGGATTAGTATATTTAACATTCATTGGTATTTGTTCTGATGTTTTTATCCGACCTACTTTTTCAATAAGAACTAATTTAGGTTTGACTTTTAATTTTATATTGTTATTATAAAATGATGGTTTGATTTTTCTTCTACTTTTGAATTTTGGCTTTTCTG
>Ga0114934_10000029_pt1 | contig 72231 bp, 72 predicted proteins | sample 4SBtaG_2_FD_99695 | JGI IMG/M metagenome (GOLD analysis project Ga0114934, IMG submission 99695) | Deep subsurface microbial communities from Kolumbo volcano to uncover new lineages of life (NeLLi) - 4SBTROV10_white metaG | ecosystem: Environmental > Aquatic > Marine > Volcanic ...
TAGGTTATCAATATAATGGACAAAAATATTATAAGTCAGCTACAGCTACTGCTTGTATAGCTTGTAGTGTTCCATCAACTCAAGTGTATGTAAAAAATATTGGTTGTGTAGCTAAATAAAAGCGGAAATAAAAAAATATACAAATCATTCAAAATAAAAGATATAAAAAGTAAAGAATTAAAAATATAGATGAAAAATTATTAAATTGGTATAAAGATACATATTTTAATAATTCAGATAAAAAAATGTTATTTATTCTTTTTTTTTATGAAAATTATTTTTTAGAAACTTTACTTGATATTAATGATTATTTTTTTAAAGAATTTAATATTTTTACAAATGAATAAATAGAGGAAAGTATGTATTCTTTATTTAAAGAAAAGAAAAAATGTAAATATAAATGATATATTTAATTTATCAACAAATATTGAGAATATGTTATTAAAAACAAGAATCATTGATAGTGATTGTAAAATATTTTTTTTTAAAATTCAAAATAAAAATGATTTAATTAATTTTTATAATGATATTGAAAATTTATCAATTACATTAGAAAATGATATTCAACTAAAATACAATTTATATAAAAAATAATTTATAAAAGGATTAAAAATTATGAATATTGAAAATATTAATAAAATTTTTCTAAATTTAGAAACAATATTAAATCAAATATATCAAGATAATATTATTTATTTATTTATTTTTATAATAATATTAACCAATATAAAATCATTTTTGTTTAAAAAAAGTCCATCTATTATTACATACATATTAAATTTACCTGTTATCATATTTCATGATGGTTTAAGACATTTAGTTTCAAAAATATTTAAAATTCAAAAATCAACACTTGGTTTTACTTCTTTTTCTTCAACTTATAGAAGTACAGGAAAAATACAATATATAAAAGATAAAGAAAATCCACAAAATATTGCACATTTTTTTATCTTTATTTCTCCATTATTTTATTTAATTCCACTTATATATTCTGGAATTAATGAAGAATATTTAATATCTATTTTTAATAATTATTTATTTAATAATAATACAATATATTCTTCTTTGTTGTATTTTTTAATTATATTTGTATTAATGGAATCTTTTTCACCTACATTTGGAGAACTTTTTGATTATGTTGGTTTTTTTACTTCATTATTTATATTTATATTTTTTTCAAGTTTTTTGTTTTTAATCTTTTATATAGATAATTCATTTGTTAATTTATTAATTGATAAATTAACAAATATTTTAAAAACTTTTGATGTTAAAATATATTTATTTATTATAATTCATTATTTATTAATAATTTTCACTTTATTTATATTTTTTTTATTAAAAAAAAAGAAAAAGGATTAACATAAAACTTGAAAAAAATAAAAAAATAAAGTATTAATTATATATTAATATCTTATAGAACAAAAGGAATGTATATATTATGAGTTTAAAAATAATGGTTAAAAATCTTGGAGATAAAAAAATATCTGAAGAAAAAATAAATCAAATAAAAAAAGTATTAAATGAAAATTTAATAGAAGAATTAGGTTTAGATGGTAATGTTAATATTGTATTAACACCAAAAAATAAAGAGTATACAAAAGAATTTTATTTACTTATTAATATGTTTAGAATACCTCAAATGTTATCATATAATAATATTGTAAATAATCCTGAACTTGCAATAAAAGCTCAAAGTTATAAAAAAGGGATTAATAGTTTAGTGAATGATATTAAAAAAATTAAAAAAGAATTATTTTCAAAAAAAAATAATAAAAAGGATAGTTAATTATGAAGTTATTTAAGTTTATAGATAAATATGATTTAAAATTAAAAAGTTATGATGAAATTATTAAAAATGCAAAAGCAATAAGATTTAATGATGAATTTATAGAGGTTGTTGGTTCTGTTATATTTTTAAAAAAAGATACAAATGTTAATTTTAATAAATTTTTAAATGTCAATTTAGTTGATGTTGAATTAGAAACTGAAGAATTTGAAGAATTATTAAAAAAATTAAAAACTCATGATGAAAATATTTTATTTATTGATAGTGGTATAATTCCAATTTCTACAGTTAGATTAAATGTTTCAAAATTAATTGATAATTCATTATCTATAATGATATATGAAGATGCACTATATTTTAACAACAATATTGTAATTACTACAGATGTTGCTGAATTCAGAGGTTCAGGAATATTTTCAACAAAAGATTTAGTTTTAAAAGTTAATGAAGTTACTTTTGAAGATCTTAACAAAAGAATAAAAGAATAAAAAATAAATATGATAAATTTTAAGAAAAGTTTTATTTATTAAAACTGAAATTAAATTAAATGAAATAAATCATAATAAAGAATTTAAATATTTATTAATTTATTTTAATTGTAAACATTTATCTAATTATAAATCTGTATTTAGTAAAACAAAAATTGGTTTGGTAAAATAAAATTAATGAAAAAAAATAAAAGATTAAATAAATGATAGATTTAAAAAAAGGCTTATATATTGGAAGTGGTATTGATTTAAATGAAGTAAGTGATAATAAAGAAGTTCAACCTTTTTCAATTTATTTAGATTGGAAAAATTTATCTGGTCATACATTTGTACTTGGAACTACAAGAGTTGGTAAAACTAGATTAATGATGTCAATGTTAGATCAAATTATTCAAAGTGGTTGGGATGCATTAATTGTTGAACCAAAGGGTGCACCCGGTCAAGAATCAATTGGATGGATATTAGAATTTGCTGAAAAAGCAGGAAGATTAAATGATATAAATTATATGTCTCCAATGTATGAAAGTTTGTCTATGTCATATAATCCTCTTTATTATTTATCTAATGAAGAAATTGCTAGTATGATTTCAACTTTAATTCCAGCAAATGATGAATTTTTTATTACCATTGGTTTTCAAATTACTATGGCAGTTTTATTAGGTTTAGAATTTTTAGAAAAAGCTGAAGGAAAAGAAGGTTTAAATAATGCCATACAAAAAGAATATGATAGAATAAATAAAAAAGGTAATGTTGTTGATGAGGTTGATCCTGAAACAATTGTTTATGATCCAGATTTAGTTGATAAAGTTTTTGAAAAAAATAAAGGAAAAAGTTCTGAATTTATAAAACCTCCATATAGAAGTTTAGTAACATTTTATGATTTAATGGTTTATTCAACACAAGAAGGTATTAAAGCTCTTTTGAATATGGTTGAAAAATTTCCAAATAGTAGTATAAATGTAAATTCAGTAAAAGAAGAAAATGAAATAATTGCATTAAAAGAACAAGCGATTCAGTCATTAAAAGAACAAGCTTCTAAAGATAGTGCTTATTTTAGTAAAATTTCATCATCATTTTCAAATGTTTTAGGACAATTAAGTACTGGTAGAATTGGACAAATATTAAATAGTGTTAAAATAAATCCTTTTATTGATAATTTATTATCTAAAGAAAAAGGTCAAATTACAATAGTTCAACCATTTCCTTTAATTTTTCAAGCAGCTTCAGATATGTTTGTAAAAATATTTTTTGGAATGTTGACAGCATTAATAGGTAGAGTTGGTGCTAGTGGTAGAGAATTACCTAGAAAATTTGCATTAATGATTGATGAAGGTGGTTCAGTATTGTATCCTGGTGTTGAAAATTTATTTAATAAAGGTGGTGCTTTAGGATTAAGAATTTTTGTATTTACTCAATCATTTGCAGATTATGATAATTCAGTTGGTCCTGAAGTTGCAAAAATTATTGGAGATAATACAAATATTAAAATATATTTAAGAATGAACCATCAAGAGTCAAGACAAGCTGTAAGTGATGCATTTGGTGAAGAAAAAAATACTGCAATGAAATATATGGGTTCTAAAACTGATGTTAGAATGGCTTCTGGTGATATGCCTGAAGTATTAGTTAGTTCTGCACATATATCTCAATTAAAAAGTCAATTTTTTCTTTTAGAATATGATTCTAAAAAATATTTAGTAAAAGGACCTTTTCAACCAGATACAAAATATTATATTGAAATGCCTTATTTAGATGCAGAAAAGACACATGAAAAATTTACAAATATTAATAAAGATGTTGATATTGAAAAAATTGAAAAAATAGAAATTTAAAAGGAATTTTAATGACAACTTTAATAATTATTATATCAACTTTTTTATTGTTAATTATTGTTTTTTTATTTTTAAAAGATAATAAAAATATATTTAATCAATTTTTATCTAAAAAAAATAATGAAAATTCAAATAAAAATGAAAATAATTCTAATTATGAAATTTTAGATGAAAATATATCTAATGATGAAATTAATGAAAATAAAGGAGTTTTTAATTTAGATTTATCAGAAGATTTAAATAAAGAAGAAAAAAAATTAAGAAATATATTATTTTCATTAATAAAAGAAACAAAAAGTAAAGACACTGAAACAAATCAAATAGTGGTTCCTTTTGAATCTATTATATTTTTAACTAAAAATTTAAATCCACTTGTATCAGAAGATGGGAAAATAACTGTTGTTTGTAGAAAAAATCCAATTGAAGAAAATTCAGTTGAAATTGATTTAGAAAATAAATTTCAAGAAAATAAAAAAGATTTATTAGTTACTGAAATTGAAAATGATTATGAGAAATCTATAATTATAGATGAATTTAATAAAGAAAAAAAAGAAGAATTAAACAAAATAAAAGAAAATCCTGAAAAAGATATAGAAAATATTAATTTAAATAAAAATAAAAATCAAGAAATATTAGAAAATAATCAAAATGTGGATCCATTTACAGCAATAAAAAATAAAATTAATAAAAAAATAAATGATTTTAATTTAGATAAAAATATTTCAATCAAAAAAGAAAAAGAAGAAGTTTTTAAATCAAAAGATAAAAAAGATTACAATAAATTTTTAGATAAAATATTTGAAATAAAAAAAGAAAATAATTTACTTCATAAAAGTCTTAATTTTGAATTTGAAAGAGTTTCTTTAATTATAGGTCCTAATCATAAATTATTTGAAGAAAATGATAATTTACAAAAATTAGATATATTAGAACAAAATGATAAAATTAAAATTATGATTGAAGAAATAATGAATATAAAAGATGATGATGATGATGAAAAAGATACATTTTCTTCAGAAATAGCAGAATTAGATGATATTGATTTAGATGATATCAATATGGATGAATTATTAAACTCTGATCTAAAAATAGATGAAAAATAGAAATAAATTTTGGAATAATGAAATTGAATATATTTATTCAAATATTCCTCTTGATATCATAAATATAAATGATAATCTAATAGAAGTCATTTCTAATGAAGATAATATAAAAATAATAATAAATAATATAATTAAATCTAAATTTTATATTTTTAATAAAAATAAAACAAATATTTTTATTGATGTTAAAGTTTTTTTATATTCAGTTAGTTTTTTATTTGGTTTTAAACAAGAAAATGCATTAATTTATTTTAAATATATTCAATATAATGATGAAGAAAAATATAGAGATTTATTAAAAAAAATATACATTTTATTTAAAAATGAAGATTTAGTTTCAGATAAATATTCTGATTTTCAACCAATACCATTATATCTTGGTAAAAATAATGTTAGGTATTTTTCTAATTCTTTTATTTTTACAATTAACTTATTTCATAATTTTTTTAGACATGAAATAACAGATACAATAATAAGTTTCCCATATTTAAATAATTTTAAATTTTTAGGAATATATAATAATATAATTAAAGATTCAAATTTTCAAGTTCAATTAATTAAAAATTATGAAATATTTAAAATTGATTATTTTGATTAGAAAAGGTAATTCCTCTTGATTTTTCTTTAAAAATATCTTATTTATTATAAATAGAGAAAAAATAAAGAGAGGTTTTAAAAATATGTTAAATAAATTAAAATATAAAGATATATATTTTAAACATTTTAAATGTGACTTTGAAATAATTGAAAATCCAATTAGTGGTTATTTAGATGGAATTGAATTTAAATTCAAACCATTAGATTCAGAAGAAATTTATCAAAAAAGTGATAATTCTATTGTAAGAGATTTTAATGAATATTTATCAATTAAATTACATAATAGAAATATTGTAAAATTTAATTCATTATTAATAGAAAATATTTCTACATATTTATATAATATAAGAAAAGAACTTTTAGTTGATAAAGAAATAAAATATATGTTTGTTTCTGATTTTGATGAAAAAATGAAAATGGAAATTACTGTTGATAGAAATTTTTTTAAAATTAAAGAAATTGGTAAATATAAAATACATATTAAATTAATAGATAAAGAAACAAATATTGAATTAATACAACTTCATTTAACAAAGAAAGATTTATTATTATTTGTTTCATTACTAAATGAAATTTTAATAAATTTTCAAAAAATATCAATAATTAGTCCTTTAACAAGTTTTGTTGATTATGAAACAAATGAACTTTCATTACAAAAAAATGTTGTAATTTCAAAAATTGAAAATTCTATTGTTATTGATGATGTGTGGTTACATGGTCAAGAATTATTAAATTTAATGTATGTTATTGAAAAATTAGTATATGGTTTTAAAATTGAAGAAAATTTAACAATATTAAGAAGTTCTTTTAGACAGATAGAATTCAAAGTGGAAGAAGATAGTTTAGATGTACAATTAATTGTTTCTAAAATGGTAAAAGGAGAAGATGGTTTCTCTTACAATGAAAAAGATAAAATTAAATTATCATTGAATAGCTTAACAATTTCTGCTTTTATGTTATTTTTAAATCCTGAAATGTTAAGAGTAATTAATAATGAAGTATCAGAAAAAAGAAATTTTATTTCTGAAAGTACAAAACCACATCTTGGAAAAAATAATAATTATCATATCTCTTTAAAAGAAGCTTCTATTGGTATTGGTGTTCAAAAAAAACCATTAACTTTTAGATATGGAAAAGATAAAATAATTGATAATGAAAAAGTATTAACACTTTCAGGAAAAACAAAACATGTAGATGTTGATATAAAAACAGGTGAAGATTTATCTATGGCTAAAGTTTACACACCTGGTTCTAGTGAATTTTCAATGATAAATAAATTAGATCAATTCAATATCCCTCTTGGTAAATATTGGAAGATATTTGTTTCAGAATTAATAAAAGCTTATAATGGAGAATATACATTTAATGATAAATTAAATAATAAATATATAAAAATACAAGTTCAAGAACCAGAGGGTAATGTTTTATACAAGATGAAGTTTTTATCAGATAAAGAAAATAAAGCTACTTTTGTTTTGATTATAGATAAATACACATTTGAAGATAAAAAATTAAAATTAACTTCAAGATTTAGACAACCATTTTTTGAAAAATATGTTTATGAATTAATTCAAATTATAATGGCAAATGCTTTTGAGATAGAAGAATTTGACACAATAAAAGAAATTCCATATAAAGAATTATATCCTTTTGAATTTAAAAACAAAAAATCAGTAGAAATTTCAGAAAAAGAAAAGTTATCTTTATTTGGTTTTAAAAGAAATAATGAAAAAATAGAATTTGGAGATTTTAAATATAAAAATAAACATTATGAATTGTCTGAACAAGATAAAATCTTAATTTATTTATCATCAAAATTTAGAATTCTTCAAGGTAGATGGTTACCTGTAATTGGTGAAAAAATTGCTATATCACAAGATGGTTATATTACAAGTTTACACTCAGAGTATAAAATAGAATTAATGAAAGATGAATTTATTTTAATTGATAAAAAAGAGAGTAATGAAATTACTATAGATAAAGAAACTGAAAATGAAGAAATTATTGAAAGTAATGAAGTAGAAGAACCTAAAGATTTAGAATTAGAAAAAACAAAATTTTTCAATAATATGGGTTCTATTTTTGCAATAGAATATCTTTTTGCAACATCAAAGAGGTAATTTAATATGAAAAAAATAGATAAATTAAAAATTTTAATTTTTAAACAAAATTTAATTGAAAATAAAATAGAACATTTATTTCAAAATATATCAGATGAAGAGATTTTATTGATTTTAAATTCTAGTTTAATTCCAAATAGTATAAATCAACAAGGAATAAAAAATTCATTTATGTCATATTTACTATTTGAAAGTGAAACAAAAAATAGAGAAAAATTATTAAATGATTTTCAAGAAATTTATTTTTTTATAAAAAATATGCCAAAAGTTGAAAAGTCAATTATAAGATTTTTTATTTTTAATGGTTTAAAAGCTTCAAATAATTGGTATGTTGAAAAGAAAAGATTTGAAAATAATAATATAGGACATTTTTCTGCAAATTCAGGAAGAAAAAGAATAAGTAATAATAAATTCAAAGAAGTTTTTCCTTCAGTTAAAAGAATTTATTTTAATTTACTTAAAAATAAGACATTTACAAAGGTTTTTAAATGAAAAGTGTAGAACAATTAGTTAATTCATATTATACAGCAAAAGCAGTTGTATTATTAAGAAAAGATTTAAAAGAACATGAATCAGAAAAAATATATGATTTTTTAATTAATAACTTGAAAGTGGAAAATTCAATTCAAAAAGATAGAGCTATAAAATTAATTGAAAATTTTTCTAAATTAATTGGATATCAATTAAAACCAATTAAAATATTGATTTTATTAATTGAAGATATATTTTTTTATGAGTTTGATAAAGTTCCATCAGTAAATACTGGTGTTGCAAAAGATTTTGAATATTTAAATAAAACTTTTGGTTCTGATTATGTTGAATTAAAAAAAATCAATCTTTTAGAACATACATTAAATGTTTTTGAGGAATCATTAGAATTATTAAAATATTATAGACCTAGTCAAGTATTAATGCCTTCACTTGGAGCATTATTACATGATTTTGGAAAATCAGATTTAATTAGAAAAGAAATACTTTCATCTTCTAATACAAACTCAAAAGAGTTTAAAGCTCATCAGATAGTATCAGGTTTATATATTCAAAATATATTAAAATATAAATTTCAAAAAAAATATAATGAAAATATTGATGATTTTTTAAAAATCTTGAAATATATTGTTGAAAATCATCATCCGGCAACAAAAAAGATTTCAGAGGAATTCAATATTTCTTTAGTTAAAAATGCAGATTATCAAGCAAGACAAAAAGAATTAATTATGTTAAATAAATAAACTTGAAAGAAAAAAAAATAAATAATATATTAAAGTTAAAGATTAATAATTAAAAAGGAAAATTTAAAATGATATCAAATGAAGAATTACAAGCATTATTAGAAAGACAAGGTATTTCTGATTTTTTATACCCAAGGACATTTAAAGAAACTAATGGAATAGGGCTTTTTCAGTTAGCAAATGATTATTGGGGGACAGTATTTAAGATAAATCCACCTGCATATATGGGTGATGATACAGAAAAAAAATTATCAACTTTTTTTACTACAGATTTACCAGATGGTACTATTATTCAACTTAATACTTATGCTTCTAGAAATGTTAAATATTTTATAAATAAATATGAATTTTTACATCCTGGTAATTTATCTGATATTAAAAATCCTGAAATTTTAAAAGAACTTGTAAATAATAAAATAAAATGGTTAAAAGATGCACCAAATAAATCTATTTTAGATAGTCATTTTGATTATAGAATTAGAGATTTTGTAAATTTACTTGTAATAATGATTCCCAAAAAAGATAAAAATGGTTTTTTATATAAAGAAGATCAAATTTTAGGTTTTATGAATAGAACAAAAGGTGCGATTAGTGATTTTTCACCACAATTATGGGGACAAAAAGATTATGTTAGATTTTTAAGAGAAGTTATTAATCCAGATTTTCCTTTATGGACTCCTTCAGAAGACAAAATGACTATGTTAAATCATCAAATTATGGATGATAAAAGTATTATTGAATTAAAGGATGATGGTTCAATATCATTTGGTTCAGAAAAAACAAATAAGCAAATAAAAGAAGAACAAACTAAAAAGAACTATTTATTTAATGAAAAAATGAATAATGAGAATAATGAAAAAATTGGATTTTTCCAAAAAATAATTAATACATTATCAGGTGTATCAGATAATGAAAATTTTATAGATGAATCACAAAGAATTCATTCAAATTGGCATGCAAAAGTTTTAACAACAAAAATGTATCCAGAACAAATGAGTTTATATGAAACAATGAATTCATTTTTTAGTATTTTTGGAGATGAACCAGAAAATCCTTTACCATGTCCTTTTATAAATAATTTAACAATTGTTTTAGAAAATAGAGATAAAATTATTAGTGAAATAAAAAAGACTAATGCTTGGAATTTATGGCAAACAAACGCATTAGGTGATACTGGTAGATTTTTTCCTGAAATACAAATGAGATCAGAAGAAGCTGAATTTGTAATGCAAGCAATTGATAGATTAGGTGAAATTCCAATGAGGTCAATGTGGAGTCTTATTGTTTTTGATAACAATAAAATTAAATTAAATCAATATGTTGAAAATATTAAAAATAAACTAATGATTAAAAATTGGTACTTACAAGAAGAAACTCAAATTCCATTCCCAATTCTTTTACATAGTTTACCTCTTCAATATCATGAAGTATTTAAAACTTTTTCTAAAAAATTTACTACTTTATTTAAATCAAATCAAGCTGCTATTTCACCTTTACTAAATGGTTCAAAAGGATTTGGTTCACCAATATTAAGTTATGTTGATAGAACTGGACAAATAATGGGTGGAGATATTTTTGATTCTGATACTAATTATAATTTTATATTTATTGGTGGTTCTGGTTCTGGTAAGTCATATCTTCAAGCAGATTTTCAAATGCAATATCTTTCAACAGGTGCTTTGATTAGAGTTATTGATGTTGGTAGATCATATAAAAGATTATGTGATTTGGTTGGAGGACAATATATTGAATTTACTGATGATACTTCTATTTGTTTGAATTTCTTTACTAATATTATTACTGATGATAATGGTAATATTCATGAAGATGAAATAAATTCTATTGTACCTCTTATTGGTATGATGGCAAAACAAAACTTAGATACTTCAAATAGTTCAAAAAGTGTTGGTTCTTCTGATGATATGAATAAAGCTGTTATATCTTCATATGTTTCACAAGCTATTACATTGGCATATGAAATAAAAGGAAAACAAGCTGGTATGCAAGAAGTTGTTGAAGCATTACATATTATTTTAGATAAACAAAAAAGTGAAGATGAAGGTGTTTTAGATTTTAGAATTAGAGATTTGATTGAATCTCTTTATCCATATTCAGATCCAAGAGGTGAATTTTATTCTTATTTTAACGGTGAAAATAATTTAAATTTCAATAATGATTATGTTGTTCTTGAATTGGAAGAACTTGAAAAAAAAGGTGATTTAAAATTTGTTGTTTTAATGGCTATTACAAATTCAATTAATCATGAATTTTATTTTAATAGAGACAGAAAAAAAATACTTATAATTGATGAAGCTTGGGCTTTAATGGATAATATAATTGTTATTAAGTTTCTTGAAACATTATTTAGAAGAATTAGAAAATATAATGGTGCTGCTGGTGTTATTACTCAAAGTATTGGTGATTTTTATAAAAATGAAGCAACACAAAGTTTATATAATAATAGTGCATGGAAATTTTATTTGAAACAAGATCCTGATTCAATTAATTATGCTCAAAGTTCAAATAAAGTTAATTTTGATCCTTTTAAAATAGAATTATTTAAATCAATTTCATCAAGACCTCCATTTTTCTCAGAAATAATGATTACAGGTGGTGGTTTTGGAACTATGGTAGGTAGATTAATTACTGATAAAGTTGCACATTGGATTTATACAAATCACCCAAAAGATGTTGCTTATATTGAAGTAGTAAAAAATAAATTTAATATAGATGAGTTAGATGCAGCTTTAATTATAGGTAATTCTATGCAAAATAAAACTTCAGAAGAAGAAGAATATTCTAAAAGATTTAAAGTAAAAGCAATGAAGAAAAAAGAAGAACAAGAAGAATTATTATAAATAGAAGTAAAAGATGAGAATCTTTTACTTTATGAAAGAATAGAATTATATTCTTTTATATTTTTCCATTCTTTTTCTGAATTGTATATACCATAACTTGAAGTAAATACAAAAAACATTGACTGAACAGCAAATGGTATCATATTATTATCTAAACCAACTTTTATATAAATTAAATCACCTATTAAAAAAGCAATAAATCCATATATTTTTCTTACATTGTTTATAGTTAACCATATTGAACCTAATATAACTATTACAGAGGCTGTTAATTCTATATAATTAATATTATCTTCTATTTTTAATCTTACATTATTTATTAATGTAATTATTATTATAGATTGAATAAATAACAATATAGATAAAATTTTCACTTTATTTAAACCAATGACTTCTGCTTTATTCAATATTCCAAAAATAGATGTGGAATAGAAAAATAACATTTGAATAAATAAAAATAACATACTGTGATTTAAACTTATTATCAAATATATACTATTTGCAAAAGTATATAAAATAAATGCTATTAATAATGATTTATCATCAGCTTTACCCATAAATATTGCACCTATTATAGTTATTAATGTTGCAATAACTTCTATATAACTTAAAATTTCCATATTAACTCCTTATTTTAAAACATTTTAAATAAATGTATTAATATTCTTGTTATATAATATATATTATATATATTAATTAAATATTTGTTTTTTTTATATATTTTTATGTATATAACAAAATATCTCTTTAATTTCATTATTAAAGAATAAAAAAAAGTTTTCATAAGGAGAAAAATATGAAAGTTTCAAAAATTATTGAGGAAAAAGTTCCTCATATGGTAAAAAAAGAGTTTAGTATTGTAAGTAAAAAACTTGCTATTTATGATACAGAAACAACAGGTATTGCAGAAGATGATAGAATAGTTCAGCTTGGTGGTTTAATTTCAAATGGTATTAATCCTAAAAAATTTGATACTGTTGATGAGTTAACATATACAGAAAAAAGATTATCTTCTATGGCAATTGCAACAACAAATATTCTTCCAGAAATGCTAGAAGGTAAAAAAGTATTTTCTGAAAATGAAAAAATTCAAGATTTTGTTGAAAAAATGAAAAAATCTAATGTTATTGCACATAATATTAATTTTGATAATAAAATGATGCAAAAAGAAGGTATTTTTTTTGATAAAAATCAATGTATTGATACTTTAAGAGTAGCTAGACATTTATTAGGTCCTGAACATTGTACTAATGATGAAAAAATTGAATCTCATCAATTACAATATTTAAGATATGAACTTCAACTTTATAAAAATGAACCTTCATATGAAAAAAATTATGGAATTACTTTAAGTGCTCATGATGCTTTTTCAGATGTTGTGTTTTTGAGAGAATTATTTATTTATTTATTTAATCTATTGGAAGGTACATTTGAAAATAGAATTAAAGAATTGATTTTATTAACTCAGACACCTGTCTTTAAAGATGAAATTCCTTGGGGTAAAGTATTTCCAAAAGGAACACCTTTAAGTGAAATTGTAGATACTACATATGAACAGTATGGAAAAACTAAACAAGGTATTGATTATCTTGAATGGTTTTTAACTACTTTAAAAAATGCTGATCAATATTATTCATTTAAAAGAGTTATTTTAGAAAAGAAAATGAGTAATTTATATAAAACTTACTCAGCTTTATCTAATAAAAAAGACTTATTTTTAAGTAATAAAGATAAAGAAAACATTTTATTGGCTTCAATTTTTATTCCTATGAATAAAAACAAAAGAAAATTTTTAGACATCATATATCTTGATTCAATTAAAGATAAAATTCAAACAAAAATTATTGAATATTTTTCAAATACTATTGAAAATATAAATAATTCTGATGAATCAGATGATGATAAAAATCAAAAAATTGAAATGTTTAAAGAGTTAAAATCAATGTTAATTTAAAATAAGGGAGTTTATTTTACTCCCTTTATATTTTTAATATCATTTAAAAACTTAAATATCACTTAATTTATGTAATTTTATATAAAAACCTTTAAAAAATAATAATTATTATGCTATAATATTTTAAATAAAAATAAAGGGTTACTTATGACAAGATTAAAAAAAATTTATAATTGGTTTAAAAACACATGGACAGGAAATATAATTCTTGTGTTATTTGTTATTAATTTTTTATATCAATCTTATGTTATTCCTACTGGTTCAATGAGAAATACTTTACTAGAAGGTGATTTTGTAATTGTAAATAAATATGCATATGGAATAGATACTCCAAGATTTCCTTGGCTTGAAATTAAATTGTTTCCTGATTTTGACAATGACAATCATATTTTTAGTGCTAATGGACCAAAAAGAGAGGATGTAGTTGTATTTAGATATCCTAATAATGAAAAAATACATTATGTAAAAAGATGTGTTGCTACAGAAAATGATATTTTGTTTATAAAAAATAGAAATTTATATATTCATTTTAGTGAAGGTGATGAGTGGATAAAAAAACATTATCCAGATTTTAATTATTATAAAAGTAAAAAATATGGAATTTTTGTAGAAAATCCATATAAAAAGAAATATATTGGTATTCATAATGATTTAAAAGTAAATTTAGAATTAGTTAATAAAAATAAAGAATATTTAAATGCTCAATTTGAAAAAGTTGATAATAAAACACTTTTAGGAAGAATAAAAAAAGATATGCTTAAGATGAAAAATGCTGAATCATCTATTAAAAAAGTTATAAATTTTCCTGAAATAGATAATTATAATCAGAAAGAGGTTGGTGATTTAAAATTAATAAAAGATGATAAAAGATATTATGTTCAAGTTCCTGAAAATGAATGGTTTATGATGGGTGATAATAGAGACCATTCAAGTGATAGTAGATATTGGGGTAGTGTAAAATATAGAAATATAGAGGGAAGAGTTTCTGGTGTATGGTTTTCTATAAATTTATACTCTGAAGATGAATATAAAAAATATGCAATTCAATGGGATAGAATGTTTAAAAGTCTTAATACCTTACAGTTTAATGTTGTTAAAAACTATTTAATGAAATAATTATTCAGTTTCAAATAATTGATTTTTTTATAAAAATAAAATATAATAATATATTATTATATATTATATTAATAATAAAGGAAAATAATGAATAAAAAAAAGATATTATTATTAATTTTATGTTCTTCTTATTTGATGGCAAATAATCTTGATTCAATTGTTAATTCAGTAAATAATAAAAAAAATAAAATTGTAAAAATAAATAAAGAAATTAAATCAAATAATAATTCAAATAAAATTATTATACAAAAGGAACATCCTGAAATTGTAATTGTTAATGAAAATTTATTGAAGAAAAAAAATCCAAAAATTTTAAAAAAAATAAATAAAACTAATAACATAATATTTAAAAGTTGTAATAAAATACTTGAATATAATTCAAAATCAGAATCAGGTGAATATACAATAGATCCTGATGGTAAAAATGGTATTCAACCATTTACTGTTTATTGTGATATGACTACTGACGGTGGTGGTTGGACTAAAATAGGTTCAAGGATAAATTATTTCAAAAAAAAAGGTGTTAATGAAAAATTAATTAAAGATGAAATACCTATGATTCCAAAGTATAATGAAGTAAGACAACCATCATTAATAGGAAGAGATAAATTAAATGACAAGAAAAATTCTTTAATTTTATTTGATGAAAATCATAATAAAATAAAAAGTTGGATAAATGTTGATATAAAAGATAGACAACCATATCATTTTTATAAAAGTAATAAAAATATTATTTATAGTGCAACTTGGAATGATATAGAAGGTGGTACAGATAGGTGTGGAAGTGAAAATGGTATTGGTCATTTTAATTGTTTAAGAAATATAGATGTATTTGTAAGATAATTATTGACAAAATGAAAAAATATACATATAATGTATTTAAAATAAAATAAAAAGAGTGATTATATATGTTAAATATGGCAAAGAAATTATTAGGAATGAAAAATAAGTTAAAAAAAAGTTTTACTATGATTTATGAAGGTTTTGTTGTTGATAGTAATAATGAAAAAAAGAGTTTTCATATTTCAAAGTTTACACCAAATGTGAAAGATGCTGTTTTATTTCTAAATAGACTTAATTCTCAATTATCTTCTTTATCTAAAATAATTGAAAAAGAACCTTCTGTTTCAGAATTAAGATTAGCTGAAATTAAATTAAAACACAATACAGTTTTTGAATTTTTATCAAATGAAACTTCTTCTTTATTATATAATAAAGTTGATAAAAATTATTTTTTTATAAAAGATTTTAAATTAATTACAACTGTTATTTCTGATAATAAAGGTACAATTCATAAGTTACCAAATATTGAAAATATTAATCCATTTGAAATACATAAAGTAATAAAAGAATCAAAAATATCTTAGGTATTTTTTGTTTAAATAAATGAATATCATAGTTAAATTATATTCCAAATTAATATTAATATTTTTATTTTCAGGAATTTTGAGTGTAATTCTTTTTAAATTTATAGAACCTTTCTACACAAAACAAAACAATCAAGTAAAAATTAAAAATATTGCTAAAGTTAATAATATTCTAATAACAATGAATGAACTTGAAAGAGAATATTATATTGTTACAAATAATTTTTTAAAAAATAAAAACAAAGAAAAAAAAGAGATTATAGATTCAATATTTAAAAGAATGATTAAAAAAAATCTATTATATTCTTATGCTTTGGATAACAATATAATTGTATCAGATCAAGAGGTTAAAGAGAATATAAGTAAATATAAAGATTTTTTTATTGATGGAAAATTTAATAAAGATAAATATTTAAAATATATTAAAAAATATAAATTATCTTATAAAGATTTTGAAGAAAATGTAAGAAAAGATTTATATATTGATAAATTATTTAAAATGTTGGAAATTAAAAATGACAAAATATTAAAAAAGTTATATTTTGGTAATATTTATTATGATATAGAATTTAAAACAATTCCATTGAATAAAATAAATTTAAAGAAAAAAGAAATTTCAGAAAAAGATATATTTAATTATTGGTTTAATAATAAAGAATTATTTAAAACAAAAACATCTTATAATATAATAATAATTAATAAAAAAGGTTTTAGTTTAGAAGATAAAAGAAATATTTTAGAAAAATATAATACTTTATTGAAATCTAAAAATTATAAAAATTATCAAATAATAGAAAATCAATATTTAAATAATTTATCAAATAAAAATAAAAAAGAATTATTAAAAAATGGAATTACAAAACCAATAAAAACAAAATCAGGATTTAAAATAATTAAAATAGTTTCTGAAAATAAACCAATATACTTATCTTATGAAGAAAGTCATAAACTTGTGAAAAATAAATTAATGAGTGATTATATTCATAATCAACTTAAACATATTCTTAAAATATCCTATAAAAATATAATTTTTGATAAAGAAATTAAAAAATTTTCTTTTCAAAAAAGAAATAGTCTTAATGAAAAATTAGAAAAATTATTAAAAACAGCATTAATAAATAAAAATGATTATTTTATTTTTAATAATGAATTATATTTCTATAATATAAAAAATAAAAAAATTGTCATTGATAAAAAATTAAATAAAAATGATATTATTGAATTTGAAATTTTTAAAAAAGTTATTTTAGAAAAAGAACTATTGAAATTTTTAAAAAATAAATATAAAATAGAGATATATATAAAATTTAAGGATTAAAAGTGAAAAAAATAATATTACTAAGTTTAGTTACTTCATCATTACTTTTCTCAAAAACTATAAATGTTTTTGATTCAAGTGAACTTATAAACAAAAGTGTTATAACTAAATATGTTGATAAAAATGAAGCTGCTGTTATAAAAAAGAATATAGAAGAATATAATAAATTAATTGAAAAAATAAATGAACAAATTTTAAAAGAAGCAAGTAATGGTGCAGATTTTACAGAAATTGAATTATTTGAAGTTGATCCAAAAGTAAGAAAAATCTTAAAAGATGTTTATTATAAACCTGTTTTTTCAAAATTGAATATTGATTTATTAAAAGCTGGTTATAAGTCAGAAATTGTTGTAAAAAAAGGACAAAGATTAAGAAAAACATATATTCTTAAACTTTCTTGGAAAAATTCAAAGAAAAAAATTAGAGAAAGTCGTTCAAAACAGTCATTAAGTAAATATTTAGAATATTTTAAAATATAATAATATTAATTTTTTATAAATATAGTATATAAAAAAATATTTCAAATTTATTATTTTATTACTTGATTATTTATATAAAAAAGATTATATCTATAATATAAAATAAATTATTTAAGGATAAATATGAAATATTTCATAAAATTAATAATTGCAATAATTGCTTTATCATTATTTATTATTCCAACAAAAATGTTGGCTAATGTTGATGATAGTAAAATCTATGTAAAAGATGGTAAAACATATAAAAAAATAGATAAAAACAGTGAATTAGTAGGAGAAAAACCAGATAGAGGTTGGTGGTTTGGATATGATGAATTAGAAAAAAAAGAAAAAAAAGAAAAAGATATTTCAGAAGATCCAGAACAACCTTTAATGAATGAGAAAGAAAAAGAAAATATTATTAAGGAAAAAAATTTAGGCAATCTTTTAAAAGCAATGTTAATTGAAATGAAGAAACAAACAAAACTTCAGAAAAAAATATTGAATAAACTTGAATATGCTTATCCAAAAACTGTTCCAACATACACTATTAATAAAAAAACAGGAAAAAGATGTAAATCAAATTCCTCTATAGATTGTTTTGTTATGCCTGTTATTGCAGAAGGACAACAAGTTCCTGTATTAAAAAATATGTTAAGAAATCCTAATAAAAAGACTGCTGAAGAATATTTAAAATGGCAAGCTAAATATTTTAATCATATAACAGATATTGCTTATTCTATGAAATATGCTTATAATGATAAAGGTAAAGAAGCTTATCCAACTGATACAATTAATTCAAGAACTAATACTTTATTTAATTTTGAAAAAGATGCAAGAAGTATAAATGAAAATTATATTATTAGAAAATATAAAGATAATATAGGAGTATCAATATTTATTGATAATAATATGTTAATAAATAAATCAGGATTTATATATGAGTTTTTAAAAATGGGTAATGCTTTTACAAAAGAATTAAGATATTTATTTGTATTTAAAAATAAAAAATTAGAAGATGAATTTTTACAAAAATTATATGTTTATAAGAATGATAAAAGTATGAAAAAATATTATGATAATTTAAAATATCAAACTATTGTTAAACCAGATTTATTTAAAATTAAAAATATTCAATTATCTCCAACAACTTTTTTAATCTATAAAGATAAAAAAGATAAAAGTAAAAATTTTGAACAAATTATTGAAACAGGTACAATAAGTGTTACTAATTTAAGAAAAAATATAATAGATGCATTAATTTATTATAAAATAGTAAAACCTAAAGATTTATCAGTTCAAGATAATTATGCTTCTGTTGAAAAATTAAAAAAAGTTCTATCAAAAGAAAAGGAAAAAAACAATGAAAAATAAAATAATAAGTTTATTTGTAATAATAAATCTTTTAGGTATGAATTTACAAGCAGCAGGTTTTTTTAATTCATTTTTGTCTTCTTCTGTTCCACCAGTAATGGGTAATGCTAATGGTTCTAATGTATTTTATACAGGAAGCTATTCTTTTAAAACAGGAAATAGAAGTGGAAATGTTCCATTACTATTTAATATTCAAGCACCATCAATAAATGTTGGTTGTGGTGGTATTTCAATAAAAGGTATGTTTGGATCATTAATTGATACAGATGCTCTTGAAAATTTGTTAAAAGATTCTGGAGCAGCTTTAGCTTGGGGAATTATGATGGGTCTTGTTTATTCTCTTCCTGGTGTTGCTGATGTTCTTGCTAAAATTCAACAATTTGCTAGAGAGTTACAAAAATTATTAGGTAATGCTTGTAATATAGGGAAAAAAATGGGAAGAATTATGGCTGAAGGTGGTTCTATGTTTGGTCATAAATTTACTGGTATTTCAGCAATTTCAGGAGGAGATACAAAACAGTGGTTAGATAATGCTAAACAGGGTGTTGATAATTTTATGGATAAACATATGGGATGGAGTAAAGGATTAGATGATCAATTAACATTAGATTCAGAGACAAGTGTTACAAAAGAAGAACAAGCTGGTATTATTGGAGCGTCTATTAAACCATTATTATATATTAATGATTATGCTGAAGCTTTAAAAACAGATATATATAAAATTTTAGAAAAAAATGGAATGGTTGGACCAAATAAAATGATTGCATATAAAGACTTATCTGATTCAGAAGTTTTTACAAATGGAAATAGTTTCAATTTAACTCTTGATGATGATTTTGAAAGATTAGGTGGTAGTTCACTTGATGAAGAAGACAGAAATGCATTGGCTAAAAAATTATTTTTAATGACATTTTATGTAAATTATGTTGGTTCATCTTATTTACTGTTTAACCAAATAAAAAATATAACAAATAAAATATATGGTCCAGACGCTAATACTAATAATATGACAGATCAAGAAAAATCAGAAAATGCAGATTTTATTGAAAATTTAACAAAGGGTAGAATGGATACATTGGGATTTGAAAAAGGTAATTTTAATGAAAGTGGAATTATTGATTTATTATTAGGTTATGATAAAATAAGTGATAAAATGAAAAATGATCAGATAATAATACCAAAAATGATTCCAATTACTGTTAAAACTGGAAAATTAGATTCAGATACTACTAAAACAGTTTTATTAGATTTAAGTTCTGTTTCTGAAAATTCAGAAGCAGAAAATTTTTATCAAAATTTTAATTTAGGATTAGTTAATATATGTATTATGAAAAATAGTGTTCAAGGTATTGATTTTTTAGAAAATTTATTATTAGATGAGATATCTACAAATGTTAATTTTAATTATTTACATAGTATTCAAGATATAGATAATGAATGTAATAATACTATTTCAGATAATATATTTTCATCTTCAAATATTTCAACATTTAATAATGTTTTATTACAATCAAATAATTTAGATTCAAAAAATCTATTTCATAAGTTATTTATTTATAATTTAAAAAGTCTTAATATGGCATTTTTAAATTTATTAAAAAATATATCTGGTAATTCATTAAAATTAGATAATACATATAATTCAAAAATAATTCAAGTAGGAGATTTTAAACAAAAATTACCAAACCATAAAAATAATGATGAAGATATAATATTAGAAGGACAAAAATCATTAAAAGATTTTATAAAAAGTTATACCAGTGCAATAAATGGAGATGAAAGATTTAATTCTATACCTGATGATTTTATTTCAAATATGAGAGCTCTTGATAAATTAAATAATCTTGAAGGAATGAAAAGTCATGCTAAGTAAAATTTTCATTTCTTTTATTCTTTTATCTTCTTTGTTGTTTTCTAATGAAATTACTAATTCATTAACTTCAACTTCAAAAGTTGAAGATATCAATGAATTAGTTAATTTTCTTGAAAAAGACAAAGAAAATAAAAGAAATCAATTTTATTTAGGTAATTTATATTATTTTGGAGCTAGTGATGAAAAAGGAAATAAAATTCAAAACAAAAAAAAGGGATTATTTTATTTATTAAAAGCTTCAAAAAATAAATATCCATTATCTAATATTATATTAGGAGATATTTTTCTTTCTTTAAAAGAAATTAAAAAAAGTATTTTTTTTTATAATAGAGCATTAAAGTATAAAGATTTAGATAATGTCTCATATTTGAAATTAGCTAATTTATATTTTCTTATAAATAATGATAAAAAAGCTATGTTTATTTTAAATAAAGGTGATAAAAAAAATATACCAGAAGTTCAATTAAAATTAGCACTGTTGTATAAAGATGGTTATAAATCAATTAAACATAATTCATTTTTAGCAGATAAATATTTAGTTAAATTATGTAAAAATAGAATTTTAATGAATAAAAAAATTGAAAATTTTTGTTCATTTTATAAAAAGGAAAAACAAAATGAATAATTTAAAAAGAATTTTAACAATTTTTTTATTTATATTTACTTTTACAACAGCTTTTTCATATGCAGATTCACCTGATTTTGTAATTAAAGTTATAAATGAATCAGAAGTAAAAACTATGACTGATATATTAACAGCTGTTAGTCAAATATTATATAGTGATTCAAGTAATGGTGAAAATTTAGATTATGATTCATTATTAAGATTAATATTTTTGTTTGGTTCTTTTTTAGTATTCAGTAATGTTATTTTTGCAACTTCAGGTCATTTACAGGGATTAACTAGTTATGTTAAATATAATGCAATTGTTGTTGCTATATTAACTTTTATTTATTCAAGTACTGCAACAGTAATGATTACAACAAATAATATAAGTGATAGGAATTTAAGTTGTCCTAATAGTCCAAGTGTTGTAACAACAGATTTTGTAGTCTTACCATATGTTTTAGCATATGGTATTAAGGTTATGGATTCTATTGGAACTAATCTTACATATATGTTTGAAACAGCAATGTATCAACCACAAGGTGGAATGGGAACTCCTGCTATTTTAGATGGAGGATATGGTCAAAATATAAAAGCAACTGAAAATATATTAAGTATATCTCCAGCTGATGTCCCTGGATATCAAGGTTTACATCATGATTTGAGTGTATTTTTAAATGAATGTATATCAAAAGGATTATATAGTTCTGGTGTAGGACAAAAAGAAGTTTTAGATTTATATAAAAGTAATGAAATGATGAGTTATATTACAGATAATATTATTAATAGTTCTGATCCAAAAATAAAAAAAAGAATGGAAAATATTATGATATTAGATTCAAATGGAGTTTATAAAAGTTGTTCTGATGTTTGGAATAATAATATTACTACAACAAAAATGAAATCAATGATAAATAAATATACATGTTCTCCTAATCAACCAGTAAATGTTGAAGGTAGTTTTGATTACTTAATGAAAGATACTTTAAATTCACAATCAAGTATCTATTCTAATTCAAAAGATTTAATAATGCAAGCTGCAATGATAAATGCAACTAGAAGTAGTGCAAAAGCTTCTTCTCTTGGAATTAAAGGTGCTGAATATGCTGTAGGTAAAACAAAAGCTGAATTAACAACAAATGCTATGTTTAGTAGTAATTATATGATGGAAATGTTACCTTACATGACTATTGTTTTTAAAGGTCTTATTTATGCTGTTTTCCCATTTATTTTAATATTAATGCTTTTACCAGGTGGAACAGGAATTTTTATTCAATATTTAAAATCAGTTCTTTGGATTCAAATGTGGATGCCAACAGCTGCAATTTTAAATTATTTTATTTATGGATATACAGAAAGTCAAGCTCAATTAGTTGCTATTGATGGATTAACTATGGCTACAGATGCAAATTTATTATCATCATCTGCTTCACTAGCAGGTGTTGCAGGACTATTATATCTTTCAATTCCAGCTGTATCTTGGTTATTTTTAACTGGTTCTGCTCAAATGATTGGTAATTTAACTGGTGAAATTGGTGGAAGTGTATTAAAAAATAGTCAATCTGATGCAGTAGCTAAAGATATGCAATCATTACAAACACAAAAAACTGCAAATAAATTAAGTGGTAAAGATATGAGTATTGCAGAAGCTGAAAATTATAATGCAAGAATGCAGGGAGCTGCTATTGGTGGTAGTATTGCTGGTAATAAGATGAGTGGTGGTATTGATGCTGGAGGTTATGCATCATTAAGACAAGAAACTCTTAAAAATTTAACTGCATCAGAAAAACAAAAGGCAGGTGTATCTGTAAAAAGTGAAGCAAGTTTAGAAGTTGCTAATAAAGTACAATCATTAGCAGAAGCAAGATCTAAAGGTACATTAAATGGAGATGATGCAAATATTAATATTTCAAAAGAAATGGGGAAAATGTCTGGTACTAAAGCAAAAGGTGAATTCGGTGCATATAGGAGAAAATTTGATACTAATGGTGATGGTATAATATCTGGAGATGAATTAAAAAATTTTGAACAATTTGAACAAGATACAAAAACTGTTGATTTTATTAATAAACAAGCTATATTAAATGGTATTAATAGTTTAGATGGAAAAATGGATGAAAATGGACCATCTAAAAAAGATTTTGAAACTTATACAGACCAAACAACTGCTGATAAAACAAGTAAAATGCAAGAACTGGCAGCTGAAATTTCAACAGCAGGAGGTTATGATAATTATGTAAAAGTAAAAAAAGGACTTGCTACTATTGGAATGACAACAAATATGTCTAATATAAAAGCTGTTGCCTCTCTAGGTGGTGATAAAAATAAAATTGATGCTAAATCATTAGCAAAATTAACTGAAGCTAAAACAACTGATGAGTTATCAAAATTAAAAGAAACATTACAAAAAAATAAAACTACTGGTGGTATGAACAAAACAGTTGAACAAGTAGAAAAAACTACAAATCTCAACATGAAGGAGCAAGAAGGTAAAACTGATAATGTAACTGGAGAAGAAGCCAAAAAAACAAGTGCTGTTGAAAATATAGTTAAAGTAGCAAAAGCAAAAGGTACGATTGAAGCATCAAATATAGATCCAAACAATCCAAATGCCTTAAAAAGAGTTGCTAAGGATCAAAAAACAAAAAAGAGAATTAATGAAAAGAAAGAGATTTTACAATCTAAAATTGAAACTAAAGATGAATCTGGAACATTATTAAGTGTAAATGATAATACACAAGAAAAAATTTCAAAAGCAGAAGTTCATCAAGATCTTATTAATGATGCAGTTGAAGATCCAATGAACTCTGAAGCATTAATTCTTTTATTGGGTAATGATAAAAAAGCTTTAGAAAATATTAAATATGAAAAAGTTGTTGAAAATGGAAAAATTGTCAGAAAAGAAAGAAGTTTTGAAGATAAGGAAAGAATTATAAGAAATATATTTAATAATTCTGATTTAAGAGCAAAACAACTTAAAGGTGTTGTTACAAAAAAAGGTGAACTTGTAGATGCAATTATTACAGATGATTATAAATTATCTGCTGTAGATAACAAAAGTCAATTTAATCAAGAAATAATGCAAACAAGTAGAGATTTAGCTAAAATAGTTAAAGACTCAGTTGGTTCAAAAGATTATGATAGAATCAAAAATAATTTTTCAAAAATTGGTATTGATTTAGATAAAATTCTCGATAAAAAAGATATAAACAATTTAAGTGAAGTACAACTTGCGTCAGATATATCTGGAAATTTAAATAGTTTCTTAAAAGGTAATACAGTTGCTGGGGCTGTTGTCTTTGGCACTGTTGCAAAAATTGGTAAAGAAGGACTTAGTTATGGAATTCAAAAAACATTAAAAAAAGTTGCATTTAAAAAGAGTAAAAAAAATGCTATAGAAGCTGGAAGTAAATTTAGTGGAATGTCAAAATCACAAGTAAAAAAAGAATGGAAAAAATTCATGAAGAATGATGAATATTACAATAAAATGAACAAATATGTAAATAAGAAAGAGGTATTTACAAAATCTGAATTAAAAGAAAGAAAGGGACTTTATAAAGATATGAAAAAAATAAGAAAATATTTTATGTTAGCAGCAGGATACTAATATTTATACTAAGCATTATTAATTTAAAAAATAATGCTATTTATAAAATTTAGAAATTATTAAAACAATAATTAAAATAGATAAAAAACCTATAATATATGGTTTTAAAAAAATTACTAAACCAATTAACAAGGTTAAATTAATACTTTTTATTACAAATACTAATCCTAAAATAATTAATGTTATAATAACATATTTATATATAATATTTTCAAAAGATTCTATTATTAATGTTTTAAAATCTTTAAAAATTCTAATTTTTAAAATTTTGTCTGATAATTTGTTATAAATTAAACTAAACATGATGAACTCCTATTTTTTATTAATTTTAACATATTAAAAATTAATAAATTCTTAATTTTTATAATTTTATATAAAATTTTATTTTTTTTATTTTTCTATGTATAACAGAATAAGTTTATTTAATTAAGGAGTTAAAATTAAAAAAACTAATGAAATATTAAATTCCGTGATTGGAACTAATATTTCATTTTATATCTTATCAACTTAATAATCTGTGTATTTATACACAACACTTTGGTAAGTGTATTATTATTTTGATCATTTTGTTATTGATTTTCTAGGTCAATTTACAGAATGTAAAAGAGCTCAAAATTTTTAAAAAAATTTTAAGGTTCTAATTTAACCTTATCTCACATTGAAGAATATTTTCACTTAAAGAATTTATTTTAGTCTTGATTGGTTTCAAGATGTTTTGTGCTAGAAGATGAATCTATTTACCAAATAGAATAATATTTTGAGTCCCTAATTATGATTTCTGGCTAATTATAATTGAAAAACTACTTTTAGTAGGGGAATGAATAATACATAATCATAGGATGTATTATTTTATCAAGAGAAAAAGAAAAAAATATAAATTTTTTTCTTGCCTATGAGAGGTATGAGAGATAACCTCAAGAATATAAAAACTTTTGCCAGAAGTTTTTTAATATCTCTTTTCAAGCTTCAGAATTTATTCTGAAACTTGATTAATCTTCAATAAGAAATAAATTCAAATACTTTATAAAAAATAATAATTTTAAAAAAAAATGTATATAACAAAATAATCTATATTTGTTAATAAGGAGATTTTATAAATTATTCATAATAAAGTGACTTCCCTTTTTAATTTAATCTTTCATAAATTATTAAAAATAAATTATTATATGAAAAAATTAAAACAAAACATCATTGAGATTTTAAAATATAGACAATGATGTAAAAAATATATAAATATATAAAACTTTTAGTTCAAAACTAAATAAAAAATAATACATTCAAATAATGTAAGTTAAAACAAAATTAAGTATATTCAAATATTCCAAAAAATAAATAAAAATTTACTTTTCTAAAAGAATTATAATTATTGTATTTTTTATAAAAAAAAAGTATAATCATTTTAATTTTAATATTAAAAAAGGAAAAATATGAAAAAAATACTATTAGGATTAATACTTAGTTTGTCTTTTCTTTATTCAGCAAATTTAGAAAATATAGATTTTAACAAATTATCTATATTAGATACTAGTAAAGATGGATATATGGATTATATTCACTCAAAAGATATTGATAAAGAAAAGTTGAAATTATATTTTAAAAAACCAATGCAAACAACTGATTCAATGTTAATAAATGCTATTGCATATGATTATTATTATAAAGATTATAATACATCAACACCATTATATGAAAAATTAATAGAAAAGAAAAATCTTAATTTAGAATCAAGAATAATTATTATAGATGCTTTGTTGAGATATGATATAAACAATATAAAAAGACTACAATATAAATTAAAAATAAGTCAATGTTTAGCATCATTTAAATTTAGAACAAAATGCTTATATTATAAAAATTTAATGACTGGTTTAATTAAAAATAAATATCCAAGAAAATTAAATTCATATAGATATGATTATCCAGAACAAATTGATTATATAGATACTTTATTTAATGAAAATTAATATACTTAAATTAAATGATTTCAGTAGAATTAAATCATTAAATATAATCACTATATTTTTATTATTATATTCTATTGATATGTTTTATTACAAGAGATTATTTTTTACTTATTTTTATATTATATTTTTACTTGAATTTTTTGAAGGAAGTTATTTTCTTCCATATAATGAATTAAAAAATCAAATATTAAATAAATATTCAACAATGTTAGAACCATCTATTTCAAGAATTAAAGAACTAAAAGAAAATTTTTATTTAACAATTTTTTTAACTAATATTACTTTCTTTTTGTTTATATTAATAATAATTATGTTTTCTATTCATTTAACAATATGGCATTATTTATATTTAATTCCAAAATCAATGGAATTCATCTCAAAAATATTACTTTTTAATAAAGTAAACAAATATTTAAAAAATGGATTTTCTTATTATGAAAGTTTAGAAAAAGTGGCTGATGAAAAAAAATTAGATGTTTTTTATCCTCAGTCAAATATAGTTGAATATTTATATATACCTTTTTTTAATAGTGCTTATTTATTTTTTTTATATTTAATAAGTTTTCAAATTATAAACATTTAATTTTTTAATTTTTTTTTAAAAATAAAAAAAAAACTTGACTTTCAATAATAAATAACTTATATTTTTTATTGAAGTGATAGGAGACAAATTTTTTTTTCCTTCACAATACTAATTTTCAAAAAAGGATTTCTATGTTAGCAGAAGGTGCTTTAATTTTTTTATTAAATAGTAGTATAAGTGAAAATAATAAAGATGCTATTGAATTAAATAATGGTGTAATTTATACATTTCCTAAAAAAACAACATATTTAATAAAAGAAGATTCTGAAGCTTCATATGCTCAATTACCAAGAAAATTTGATTTTGGAAAAATTTATAAAAAAAACTTAAAGGAAAAATAACAAATGGAAAAATTATTGAAAAATAAGTTATTAGTTGTTTCTGCAATTTTAGGAACATCAGTAATATTTGCTAGTACAAATGGTGATGCCTCTTTTGGAGAATTATTTGATACATTTAGAACTTGGTTACAAGGTAATCTTGGTAAATTATTAGCATTACTTGGTTTTGTTGGTACATTCATCATATATATGATGACTCATAAAGGTTCTGTTCTATTTATTGGTATAATTGTTTCACTTATAGCTGGTGGTATGATTGGTATTTCTCAAACTATGTTTGAAGCTGGTAAACAAACATTTCAAGTAAACTAAAAAAAATATTTTTAGATATTTTCTAAATGAAATAAAGTTTAATCTTTCTTTTTTTAAGGAAAGATTAACTTTATACCTAAATAAAAACTTTTAATTCTAATAAAAAATTAATATCTGTAAAAAGTAGATATCAAATAAGGTTCAATATTAAATTTTTTTTTGAATTTATTTTTTAACTTTTTAATTTCTTCTTCAAAATTATTTAAATCATTAAAAACAAGAGCATATTCTTCATTGTTTTCAAGAGCATATCCAATATATGTAAACTCAAAAGAACCCTCAAATTCTTGACCAAAAATCATTAATTCACTTGTAGAATCTAGTTTACTGTAAAGTTCTTCAACTGAATTTGCAACATTTTCAGATCTTGTACCAATAATTAATTTACCTTCAATATATGAACTCATATTTATATCCTTTTTTATATTAAATATATAAATATTATACTATATATAAACTTATATATTGTTTAAATTTACATATAGTTTTTAGTAAAAAAGATAAAATTAATACTTATTTATTTTATAAAAAATAAATTTAATATTTTAAATAAAATTGATTATTTGTTTTTAAAATTTAATGATTTTTTAAATATATTTTATATTGTTTAGATATTTTATCTAACCAATTCAACCACTCTTTTTTATTTTCTGAATATCCTTCAATTTTTGGAACTAAAAGTTGTTTGTTTTTATTAATTACAAAAAATGCAGGTACAGTTTTAATATCAGTAAACATATCAGGAATAAAATCTGTATTAACTTCTAATTTAGTCATATAAAAATTTTTATTAATATTTGAATAAACATCTTTTTGATTTAAAAAATTTAATGCTTTTTCACAATGTGGACAAGTTGAAGAATAAATTAAAACTAAAATAGGTTTATCATCTATTTTTGCTAAATTTAAAGAAGTTGTTAAACTTTTCCAATGAGTTTCATTTAATATATTAACACTTGGTATATTTTCTTTTTTTGTTTCATTACCCATATTCATTGTTGGTAGTAATTGATTTGTTGCAAATGCAAAACTTGTTGTTAATAAACTAATTGTCATAATTTTTTTTGTTAAATTCATAATTTTTCCTTTTTTTTAATCATCTAATTGAATTATTTTTTTTTCTAGAAATGGAATCATTTCTTCATCTATGTAATTTAATTGAATGTTTATTTCTTTTTTTACAGTCAAAAACATTTCTTCAAAATGATAAAAATCTGATCCCTGCCATTCACCTAAAACATCAATATCAACTATATTCTTGTTTATAGTTGATAATTTTTCCCTAAAATCAGATTCTAATTCAATTATTTTAAATTTTAAATTTTTTAAAGTATCTATATTATAATTTTTATCAACCATTATTTAAATCCTAATTTTCTATCTTTTTTATCGAATGAATTGTTTAATTCTTTATCAATTTCTTCAATAAAATCTTTTTCTAAAATATTGTTTTTTTCTAAAATAGCAATTTTCATTAATGTGTTTTTCACTATTAATTCTATTTGAGCTCCAGTTAACTCATAATTAGATAAAGTATTGAAATTAACATTTTTATCCAAATTTATATTTTTTGGTAATTTAGTTTTCCAAATTTTTAATCTTTCTTCTTTTTCTGGTTTTTTAAATTCTATTTTATAATTAAATCTTCTTGAAAAAGCACTATCTAAGTTTGTAAGTAAATTTGTAGTTCCAATTATAATACCATCAAATTTTTCAATTTCATCTAAAAATATATTTTGAATTTGATTATGCATTTTAGATACACTATCAGTATTGCTGGTCCTTTTACTTAAAAACTGATCTATTTCATCTAATAATAAAATAGGATATTCTTTAGTTTTTTCAGTAATTGTTTTATATTGTTTAAATATTTCTTTTACATTTTGTTCACTTTTACCTACATATTCATTTAATATATTTGAACAATCCATTTTTATTATATTTTTATCTAAAGATCTTGCTATTTCTACAGCAGATGCACTTTTACCAGTACCTGGTTCACCATAGAATAATATTTTTGAACCAATTTCAGATTCTTTATAACCCCATTGTTTCATTTTTTCAATAAATTTTGAATTATTTTGTTTCTTTATAATGTCTAAACTTTCTTTAATTTTATTATTTAATATTATTTTTTTTTCTGTCAATGTAGAAGTTTTAATTACTTCAAAAATATCAACATTGTTTTTTTCTAAATAAGTATCTAATTCAATTAGACTTTTATTTTTTTCATCTTTTTTTATAGAAACAATTTCACTATCTGATAATTGAAGAAGTTTTACTAAATCTTTTTCATCTAATGAAAACATTAATTCAAAAACTCCATCAGTTGTAATTACATCATCTAATAAAATAATTTGATTATTAATTAATACATTATTATTGTCTAAATAATTTCTTTTTGAAATTCTATCTTCATGATTTTCAGAAATCAGATCTAACAATAAATTAAAAGTTATTAAATTTGGAAAATCATAGATACTTTTTATATGTATATAATTATAATTTGAAGCATATAATATTGATATTAATATAATTTCATCAATATTATCAAGTTTATATTTTTTAACTAAATCATTATATGGATTTTTAATATTTTTAGTTTTTTTAAAAACATTTTCAACTTCTTTAAAAGTTTCTTCTTTTTTTTTGTAAATTATTGATTTTTTATCTATTTCTTCATTTAACATTGATTTTAATTCAAAATTAATATTATTATAAAGAAATATCAATTTTAAAAAATCAGAATAGTTATTAAAATCTTTTGATAGAAATTTATCTAAATCTTTTTCATCATCTTTTAAATTTAACATATTTATAAAATTTTTAGATAATTTTATCTCATAAAAAATAAATTCTAAATCAGGAATATCTTCTATATAATTAATTGATTCAATAAAACCTTTTTTTATTAAATTCTTAACAATTTTTATCTCTTTTATAAAACTTAATAAATCTTTATCTATTTCTGTATCTTCTTTATTTGAATTAATTGTATTTGCAATTAAATTAAAAACTGTTGTATTTTCTCCATTTGATTCTAAATAAATTGCTAACATTTCATTTAAATAATCTGATTCAAAATCAGTACAATCAAATTCTTTTTGAAAAAGTTCAACATTTTCTATAAACATTTTAATATTCATTTAATTAAAATTCCTTTTTTTTTTATTTTATCTTAATTTTTAAAAAAAGTAAAGTTTTTTAATCATTAATAAATTTTCTTCTAAAATCTCTTATTTTTATAGCTCTTTTATCTGTTAAGAAAAATATTTCAATTTTATTATAATGATTTTTATCAAAAATAGATTTTTCTGTAATAATAAAATCTATTTCTATATTTCTAGATATATTTTTATCCATATTGAATACATTATAAAAATATTTTTTATCTTTTTCTTTCATATAAAATGAGTATTGTGAGACAACTTTCTTTTTTTCTTCTGGAGTAACTTTATTTTCAATTATTTTTGAATTTACTGATATATTTTCAATTTTATTTTCAATTATTATTTTTTTATCTGAATTTTTGAATCTTTTTTTAAATACCATAAATTCTTGTTTAATATATCTATAATTTATAAGTAAAGAAATCCAATAAATTGTTTTTTGTATAATTTCAACTAATAGTATTGGATGATTTAATATTTTATTGTTAATCTCTTCAATATTAAATACATATTTAAAATCATATTTTTTTGAAATTAGATTTTTATTTGTTATTTTATTCATAGTATAAATGATTATATAAAAATTAAATTAAAAAATCAAGATTTAAAATTTTTCTTGATTTATCTAAGAAAAAATATTATATTCTTTAATAAATAATTCAAAAGGCTTAGAATAAAATGATTTTACTAGATAATTTAGAGGATGAATTAAATAATGATTTAGAAAAATTTGTTCAATCTAATATTATAAATGATATGGAAAAACATACTGAACAAATAAATGATAATTTAATATCAAATTTTATAGAAGTAGAGAAAATGCCACTTGCTTCAACTTTTGGTTTAGAAGAAATTAATGAAGAAATAAATTCTTTTGAAAAATATTATGATACTTTAAAAAGAAATGATTATATGTTTCCAAAATATTTTAATATTGGCAATCTAAAACATTTTTATAATTTAGAAAATAATTTTCATAATTTTCTTTCAAAATCAAGTTTTCCATTTTTCTTTAATCTAGAAAGTGGAGGAATAGGAATATATCAAAATATAAAATATAAAAAAGAAATAATTGATTTTTTAGAAAAAAATTTAATTAAATTTATTTTATCAGTTCCAAATGGTTTAAGTGAATTAAAATTAATTGATCCAAGTGGTGGAGGTAAAAATTTTAAAGAAACAATGAAGTTTGATAAAGATATAATTGGAGATAAAGTTATTACTTCAGAAGAAGAAATAACTAGAGTTTTAAAAATACTAAAAAATGAAATAGAGACAATTAATAAGGGTATAAATAAAGTTGGATTTAAGGATATACAAGAATATAATAAATCTGTTAAATCTAATTTTGCCAGATATAAGATATTAGGTATATCAAGTTTTCCTTATGGATTTACAAAAGAAAGTATAGAATTATTATCATCTATTATTCAAAGTGGTCAAAATGCTGGTGTTTTTATATTCATATCTATTGACAAACAAAAAGAAATGCCATATGGTACTCAATTAAGACAAATTACTGATTATATTAATTTAATTGAACCAGATAAAAGAGAACATATGTATATAAGAAATAAATGGATAAAATCAAGATTTACAATAGCTAATTTTTTAGACGGAACAGCAAAAGAACAAGAAATTTTAAAAGATTTTATAAATTCTAAAGTTAGTCTTACATTAGATTCAACTATTCCAAAAATAGATAATATAGTGAATTTATTAAACAAAAAAATAAAAACTATTAACTTAAAACCTGATATTGATATTAATTTATCTTTACCTAAAGAAATGTGGCAAGAAAAACCATATTCAGAACTAAAAATACCAATTGGAAAAATTGGTATTATGGATCAATTATTTGATTTTTCTAATGAATCTGGTGTTTATCATGCAATGATATGTGGTAAAACAGGTTCAGGAAAAACAGTATTATTACATGATATGATAAATCTTGCAGTAAATATGTATTCTCCATTAGATTTTGAATTATATTTATTGGATTATAAAGAAGGTACTGAATTTGCTATGTATAAAGATTTACCACATACATCTATTTTATCAATGCAATCAGAATTAGATTTTGGTATATCAGTATTTGAACATATTTTGAACAAAGAAATACCAAGAAGAGGTAATTTATTTAAAAAATATGGAGTAAGTAATTTACATAATTATATGAATGAATTAAATAAAGCATATGATAATGATGAAATAGATAATGAAGAATTTCAAAAGAATAAATTAACAAGAATTTTATTTGTTATTGATGAATTTCAAGCTTTATTTACTGAAAATGATAAAATTGCTCAAAAAGCAAGAAAAATGTTAGACATATTTGTTAGAAAAGCTAGATCTTTTGGTATAAATATAGTTCTTGCAACACAAACATTAGCTGGTATAGATATGGAAAAATCAACATTAAGTAATATTGGTTTAAGAATCGCTTTAATGATGGAAGAACAAGATGTTGTTAGGTTAATGAGTCAAGACAATAAAGATGCTGTTTATCTAAATAAACCTGGTGCAGGTATATATAATGATAGAAATGGTTTATCTGAAGGTAATAAATCATTTCAAGCTTTTTTCTGTAAGGATGAAGATGTAAATGAAACAATAAAAAGAAGTAATGAAAAATATCTTAAATATTCAAATATAGAAAAAAGTAATTTACCAAATAAATTTATATATAATGGAACAATACCAGGAAATATAAATAATAATGAAATATATCAAAATCAATTAGATTTTGGTAATTTTGAACAAAATAAACAATATGCAAAAATTTATATTGGAGAATCAGTTGATTTAAGAGATGAAGATATACATTTTAATTTAAAAAGAGAGTTTGATTCAAATGTATTAATTGTTGGTTCAGGAAATGAAAATTCAGTTAAAATGAATTTAAACATTTTAAATCAAGTTGATAATTATAATTCTGATAAAACAATAGATAAATTTTATATTTTTAATTACTCAAGTAGTGATAATAAATATAAAACATTACTATCAGAAAATAATTTAAATTTTAAGAATACTTCATTAAAAATTATTCAAAATAATCAAACTAATACAAATATTAATGAAATTTATAATATATATAAAGAAAGAAAAAATTCTCTAGATGAAAATAATAAAATAGATAGAAGTTCTTGGGGAAGAATTGTTTGTTCATTTATCCATATCAAAAATATAAAAGAATTACAGTCAGAAAATTATGAAAATTCAGAATCATTAACAAAATTAAAAGAATTAATAAAAAATGCTTCAGAATATGGTATTAATATAATTATATATGCAAATAAATTTCAAGTTCTTATTGATTTAGAATTACATAAAATGATTAAAAATTTTAATATAAGAATTGGGTTAAATGGTGGTGATAATGATAAATTATTTTCAGATGATAAAAAATCAAAAAATTTATCTGATTTTTTTGGATATATAGAAAGTACTGAAACAAAAACTGAAATAGTTAAATATAAAATATATAAAGAGATTTAACATGAAAAATTATTTAGTTCAACTTCAACAAAAAGACAACATAGAACAATTAATAAAAATTAAAATTAATAAACATGAATATCTTAAAAAGATATTACATCATTATATGTTTTATTTAAAAGAAATAAAGGAAATTAAAAAATTATGGAATGATTATGAAATATATAATTATGATTTAATTGCAAAAAAACTATACTACCATTTATTAAATTTTAATTTTAATGAACCTGAAAAATCTATAGAAATGACTTCTTATATAGAAGGATGGATTAAAGATAATTCTTCATATTTTAAAAAAATAAATGAAAAAGTAAAAGAACTTTATGACAAATGGGATGAATTATTTAATTATTCTGAATGGATAAAAAATAATGTTTTTATGAAAAAAATATTTGAAGAATCTTTAATGTTAAAAAAAGAATTAAAAGATGTAAATGAAGAAGAATTTGATAAATTTATTTATGATTTAGAAAATAAACAAAAAAATTATTATTTATTTATAGAAAAAGTAATTCAAATTGAAAAACATATAAAAAATTCTTTTTTTATTGGAGAAGAAGCTAACAATAAGATTATTAAACAATATAATAAATTTAAAGAAGGAAAACTTAATTTAAAAAATGAGTATGAAGTTGAAGAATTTCTTTCATCATTATTGAATGATATTTTAGATATTAAAGAAAATAATATATATATGAATAATAAATATATTGTTTTTAAAGTATTAAATACAAGTGGTGATGAAATTGGTTTTGGATTATTGGTTAATGGGAAAAAACTAAAAAATAATACATTAAATTCATATTCAGATGATGAATTAATATATGAAAATACATATCAATATTTGTATTGTACAAATATACCATACAAGGGTATTTTTAACAAAAATGAACCTGATGAAATGGTTAAACTTAATACTAATCAAATAAAATGCTCAAAAAAATATGTAAAAGATTTAAAAATTAATTTTTTTATTGGTTTTTTAATATTATTAGCAATTACCTTAGATGTTTTATTTTTTAAAAATTTAAATATAAATTTAATAATTGGTATATTATCTACATATTTTTTATTAAGTATTTTAGGAAAAAAAATATCAAGAAATATTTTATCAAAAACTTATAAAATACCAGATTTTTTTTCGTTAGTACAGTATGATTTTTTATATGTAAAAGAAGGTGTTGCTTATATGAATAATGTAGAAATAAATAGTATTTTAGATGGGAATTTAGATGAATTTAAATTTATGGAAGAAGAAAAATAATGAAAAAAAAATTAGAAATTGAAATGACAAAAGATTTGAAAATTAAAATTTCACAAGAAGTTCAAACAATGCTATTAGGTGGACAAATTTCAACAAATGATTATAAAAAATTATATTTATATTCATCAAAATTAATATCAAAATATGCAGATGATATATCTTATGAATATAGAACTGATATTATTAATATGGCTATATTTAAAGCACAAAAAGATTTTAATCCAAAAAAAGCGGCAAAAAATGTTGGTGTTAATGAAAAGGTTTCAAGACCAGCGAGTTTTGTAACTTATCTGTTTACAAAAATACAAGGTGAAATAAGTGCTTATAGATCAAAATTAAATAAAAGTAAAAAAGTTTTAAAAAGTATTATTGATGAAGAACCTGATATTTATAAAGATAATTTAAAAGATGGTGAACCAGTTGATACTCAAATAATAGATCAAAATAGTTTACCTGAATATAAAGAAGCAAAAGAATCTTATGCTAAAAAGATATTTTCAATAAAAATGGCAATGGGGAATTTACCTTTATTTCATCAAAATTTATTAAAATCATTATTTTTTAATAATGAACAAATGAATAAATTTTCAGTTCAACAGAATTTAACTATTCAAGAATTAAATGAATTGAGAAATAAAGCAATGACTATTGTTTTACAAAAAGTTTTAAGAAATAAATATTTAAATGATATTGAAAAAATGGAAATAAAAAAAGAACATAATTTATTATAATAAAAAGGAAGAATGTGAAATTAAATGAAAAACAATTTATTATTTCAGATTCTTGGTTTATTAAAAATTTGTATTATTTAGATAATGAACAAGTTTTAAATTATCCTTTATATCAAAAAAAAATAAAAAAAGAAATATCATCTGATGGTTTAATTGAAAATTACTCTTTTAATAAAAAAATAAATATTCATAGAAAAGATTATTTTCAAAAAATTTTAAAGTTATTATTAGGTAAAAAAAATATAAAAGAAATTATTCTTTTTGGATTTGAAGATAATTATTCTTTTTTTGAAGATTTAACATTATTTTTAAATAATGAATTAAAACAAAAAAAATACAATATAGTATATTACACATTAAATGAAAGTTTATTTATAAACAAAAAAGATACTTTAAACAATATTTTATTAAAAAATAAAAAAACTATTACATTTAAAAACAAAAGAGATTTCTTAAATTTCAATACATATAAAGAAGTTTTTAAATTTGAGTTAAATAGAATTGAACAATTATTTTTATTATCTTCAATGAAAATTTTTGATAAAAATCAAATAGAGTTATCATTAATTAAAAATAATTCAAAAATAGAAAAATATGATGATACAAATTTTTTATTGTTAGATATTTCTTATTTTGATTTATTGTCCTTAATTTCCAAATATGAAGATATTAATATTTTTGAAAGTCAAGAAATATTAGAAATATCAAAAAATAGATCAGATATATTGTATTTTGATGATAATAAAAAATTGTATATAAAAAAAATAATTAAAAATTCATATAATGAAATTAATATAATTAAAAATATTTTATCAAAAATAAATTATCAAAAGACAAATTATTCTTTAAAAATAAATTATATGCAAATATCTTTAAGTGTCCCATTATTAATAAACAAAAATAATAATATTAAAAATGATATTATTTTTAATGAAATTAACATTAAAGATAAAATTAATAAAGAATTTTTTTTAAAAAAATTAAAGATTAGTGATAATTATAGAATATTTTCATTATTGTTTATAAATATTTTTGGTTTAACTTTTTTTCATAAAAATTTAAATGCTTTATATTTTTCCAATAATTTATATATAGAAAAAAATGAAATTTTAATAAAAAATGAAAAATTAGATTTAAATTTAATTGAGTTAGAAAAATCTAATATTAGTAATTTAAATTCTTGGTATTTTTTTAAGAATGAAGAATTATATTCATTTATTAATTTTTTTAATAATTTTTATATTAAAGAAGACTTATCTTTTGAATGTCCAATTTGTCAACATACAAAATATGGAAATAATTATAAATTTTTCTATTGTTTAAATAATTCTTGTAGATTCAGAATTGATAAAACTATTTCAAAAAATAATTTAAAAATAAAAAATATAAAACTAAATGATTTACTGTATTTAATAAAAAATAAAAGTAAAGTTATGTATAATATTCAAGAAAACAAAAAAGGTATAGTTGAATTAAAAAAAATATTTAAAAATAATAATAATTTACATTCATTAAATATTTATAAATATTTATAAAAAATTGACTTTTATTTAAATAAATCATATCATAAAAAGAAAATATGGAGTTTTATGTTATGACAAAAATAATGTTTCCTAGATTTCTAGACAAAACAAGATTAATAGGTATTTTAGAAATAGATGAATTTTTTCTTGCATTTTCATTAATGGTTGCTATTCTTGGTTTATCATTAACAATGCCTCAATTAGGATCATTAACAGTTATGATAACAGCAATTGTTATTGGAATCAGTTCTGCTGTTGGATATAAAAAATTTAAAAAAAATAGACCTACTGGTTATACATGGCATAAATCTTATAGATTAGGAATGTATCATCCACTTGATTTCAAAATAAATAAAATTGTTAATACTAGTGATGAAAATTTACTTGTTGTTCCTTTTGGCTTTATAAAGGAGTTTAAAGAATAATGAATTTAAAAAAAATATTATTATTAATATCATTTTCATTATTTATTATAATCTTGTATATGATTTATTCATTAAATGATGTTAATTCAAGAAAAAATATTGATATAAGATTAGTAGAAAATTTAACATTTCCTAAATATTATTTAACAAAAGATCAAACTACAGAAAATTTAAAAAAAGATTTTTTATTTAATTCTTTAAATTTATTAACATTTAATCAAGATAATATTGATGAAAAATTTAAAATTTTAAAAAATTTATCTAAAAAAGAAAATTTTGAAAATTTTGATAAAATCAAAGAAAATTATAAAAAGAATGGTATTTCTCAATATTTTAGATATAGTCATTTATATAAAAAAAATATAAATAATAAAACTATTTATATTTTTGAAGGTATTTTAACTAGAACTATTGAAAAAGATGGTAAAATATTTTATATTTATGATAAAATTCCATATATTATAAAATATGAAATTGGATTTTCTAATGGAAAAATATATATAGAAGGGATTAATACAATATTGAAAGATAAGAAAAAAAATTTAAATATTTCTGAATTTAAATTTAATTTTGAACAAAATGGAGAGAAAAAAAATGTCATTTGATTTTTTTGAAAAAGAGAAAAAAGACCAGAATATAATAAAAATTTTATTAGTTGTAATTTTTATGTTCTTATTTACCATAATTATTATGATAAAAAGTTTTATTAATGTAATTGATAGTAAAGAAATTCATATAGAAGTTCCTCATTTAATTGACAATGGTAATTATAAAATTGGAGTTAATAAAACTTCAAAAAATGTATATGAAATGTGGGTTAAAGTATGGATGAATGAGATTGGAACATTTTCTTTTAAAAATGTAAAAGAAAAATTCAAATTTATAACTCAATTTTTAGATAGAGACACTTATTATCAAATGAAAAAAGAAATTGATAAAAATGTAGATTTAGTTGTTGAAAATTTTATTAATCAAGAATTCAGAATAAAAGATGTATTTGTTGTTCCTGAATTATCAGATGATAGATATACTGTTGTTAGAGTTATTGGTAAATTAAAAAGAAATATTGGAAATGTAGAAGATCCTTTATCAAATTCAAATTATATATATGATTTTAAACTTTATGTAAAAAATGGAAATATATATATAAAAAGTATATATAATTATATAGATAATATAATTAATGATTCTGCTAATCAAAAGAAAGTATTTGACAATAAATATATTCATTTTGATATGCAAAGTCTTATTGATAATAAACATGGTAAAGAAAAAGAGATTTTAATTAAAAAAATCAACAATATGCAAGAAAAAAAAGGATTATAAGATTATGAAAAAAACAATATTATTTTTATGTTTGGTTACTTCAGTAATATTTGGAAAAGATATTTCTTTAGATAATCAAAATATTAGTTTATCAATAAAAAACAATAGTACAAGTGCTTTGAATTTACCATTTTATCCAAAAAATGCAAAACTTACTTCAAGTTATCAAGATAAATATACAATAGAACTTCAAGGTAAAACAATTTTAGTTACACCTAAAATTGATGATTTTGAAATTGAAACAGCAAATTTATATTTATGGGATAAAGATGATGATTTATATTCTATTCATATAGATGCTGCAGGAAATGATGTTGATGGAGATGATAGTCTTTTTAATTTAACTCTAAAAACAAAAGTTCTTAAAAACAAAAGATTAATAAAAAGATTTGAAACAGGATCAATTAAAAAAGATATAAAAAATTTAATAAAAAAAGCAGTTTTAAATCATAAAATTGCAGGTTATAAAAAAACCATTGTTGAAAATAAAAAAATATATACAAATGATTTAGTATTACAAAAAAGTATTGAATATGATGGAAGTAAATATAGAGTTGAAGAATGGATGATTGGAAATAGAACTAATAAAACATTAGCTTTATCTGAAGAGAATTTTTATACTAAAGGTATTTTAGCAGTTTCTTTTGAAACAAATACTCTAAATCCAAGAAATGTTATTAAAATGTGGTTAATAATTAATAAAAGTTCATTAAAGGATTAGATTTATGGCTAAAGAAAAAATTGAAACATTAGATGTTCAGAGAAAGAAAAAGAAAAATATCTTTTATATAATTGGTATTGTTCTTTTATTAGGTATTATTTTCATAAGTTTTTTAATTGAATTTTTAAATACTCAAAATGTTTATAAAGAAAGAGGAAATAAAAAAGATTTAGAAAATAGATTGAAGAAAGAAACAACTATTGGTTTAAATAAAAATACTTTTAAAGAAGATTGGGCAATTTCTGTTGAAAATAAAATGGAAAAACAAGATAAAGAATTGAAATCAAATTTAAAAGATATAAATAAAACGATTATTGCTCAAACAAATATTTTAGAAAAAAATAATGAAAAAATTAATAATTTAAAAGAAATTTCTAAAAAAAATATTCTTAAAACTCAAGAAGCACTTACTCAATCTGAAAAAAATACTAAAAATTGGATTAAAGCAATTCAAAGACAAAATAAAAGGAATCTTGAAAAAAAAATAAGATATTTAAACAATAAAATTAGAAACTTAAAAAAAGAAAAAATAAATAATTATAAGAAAGGGAAAATAAGTAATTCTAAGAAAGAAAAAATAAGTAATAGTGAATTACCTAAAAAACCAAATGATATTAAACATAATAAAATTGATGTTAGTTTAAAAGATAGAATAAATAAAATTCCTCCTGTTGTTATCAAAAATTTAGATACTTCAAAACAAAGAGCTTTGATTAAACAAAAAGAAGAAGAAGTTCTTAAATTAGAAAATGCAAAAAATGATTTTATTAAAAATAAGATTAATAAAGAAAAACTTCCAACAAGTTTTCATATTATGACTGGTTTTGCAGAAGCTTATATGATTACAGGAGCATATGCTCCTGTATTTAGTGCTGGACAATCTCAGCCATTACCCGTTTTAATGCAAATAGAAGGAGATATTCTTATTGCAAATGATGATAGAATGTCTATTGATAAATGTTTTTTAATTGGTAGTGCAACTGGTAATATGAATAGTCAAACAGCAGATATTAGATTAGTTAAATTATCTTGCTCTTTATTTGGTGGAACAAAAAAAGTTGAAGGTTCAATTTCTGGATGGGCTATTAGTGAAACAGGTGTTCCGGGTATTCCAGGTGTATTAGTACATAAAAATGGTGCTTTATTAGCAAAAACATTTGTAGCTGGATTTATGCAACAACTTTCTGGTTTTTTATCTAATGTAGGTTCATATGTTGGAACTCCTGTTGCTAATAGAAATGTTAATCAAGATCCAAATATTGGAGCTGATTTTCAATCTGCAGTTGCTGGTGGTTTAGGTGCTGGACTTCAAACTGTATTTGGTAAATTATCAGATTATTATTTAAAAATGGCTGAACAAATTTTTCCTGTTGTTGAAGTAAAAGGTGGTAGAACTATTTCTATATTGTTAAGTGGTGGTGAAGATTTTACTATTTCAGATTTAAATAAACTTTCTCTTGAAAGTATAGAAGAAGAATCAGATAATAAAGAAAAAAGAATTAATGAAATTTTATTTTCTGATGATTTACTTGATTTAGATTTTTTAAAATTAAAAGAATCAGGAAAAAATATAATTAATAATAATTCAGAAAATAAAGGTGGAAAAAAATAATGACTAAAAATACATTGTTAGTTGGATTAAGTTTAATAATTGTTTTAATTATGTCTGGTTGTTCAGGTAAAACTAATTTACTTGGAATTGGACAAGATAGTGGTGATTGTGAAGGTGTTGTTAGTAAAAATGGTGTGTGTGGTTCACCAATTGATATATATAAAAATAGAGATTTAATAAAAAGTCTTCAAAATTTTCCTCATGATAATGGTGAAATTTATTCCATTGATACAAAGGGTGTAGTATATGTTTCAGAGGATGATGGAAAAACAAGACATCCTGTTGATTTTACTAAAAAGAAATATAGAAAAAATATTTCTTCAAATCCATCAAATTCTAATAATACAAATAAATTTAAATCTACAAATGTAGATAATACTTTGTATAAAAATAAAGATGTTTTGGGTGATGATTTAGTTGCTGTATATAAAAAACAAGGACCAATATTACAACAAGTTTCATCTAAAAATTATGTAATTAGAGATTATGGTTTAATTCAAAAAATATGGATAGCTGCATATGAAGATAAAGAAGAAGACCTTCATTCAGCAGAAACAATTTATGTTGTAGTTAAAAAACCAAGTTGGAAAGTTGGAGAAAATAAACCTAAAAAAGTTGTTAAAATGAAATATAAACAAACACCTATTTCTGAAAAAGTTTTTGAAGAACAACCTATTAAAATAAGTGAAGACAAAGAAAAAGTTTTAGTTAATTATAATGATGACAAAGAACTTGAAACTGTTGAATCAATAAATAGTTTAGATTCTAAAGTAGAAAGTGATGTGAAATCAAATTTAAATAAAATGGATAAATTCTTAAATGAAGGAAAGTAAAATGTTTAAAAAAAGTGTAATATTAGGTTTAATCGTAGGAAGTGTTGTTTTTGGAGCAACAGATTACAAAGTTATGAATCAATTAGTAAATAGTTCTATTAAAAGTATATCTGTTCAACAAGAATTAAAAGTTCAATTAAATAAGATGGATAAAAACTTAAAGTTAAGAACTTTAAAAATAAATAAAGAACAAAAAGAACATAATAAAAAATTAGATGATATGAAAAAAGAACTTTCTCAAAAACCATCAAAAAATGATTATAATAAATTGTCAGATAAAACTAATAAAATTATTGAATCAATTTCTGAATTAAAAATAAATGTTAATTCTAAAATAAATGACTTAAAAAATAAATTTAAAAGTCTTGATAAAGAATTTGTTAAAGCAGGTTATTTTAAAGCTAAAAGCAATGAAGAAACAATGAATAATTTAAATAATTTAAAAAAAGAAAATGTAGATTTAAAATTAAAGTTATCTCAATTAAATCAAAAGTTGAAATCAATTCAAAATAAAATTGATGAAAGAGATAAAACAATAATGGAGATTAACAATAGATTAACTTCAGTTGTTGAAAAACTTTTAAAAAAATAGGAAAAATTATGAATAAAAAAAAATCTTTAAATTTAATTTTAATATTTTCTTTAATATTTTTTAGTGCTTGTTCAACACAAAGTAACAATAAATTAAAAGAAAATATTGATAAAAAAAATTTAGAAGAAATTAATTTTGTTGAAAATATAAAAGATGAAAGATTTTTTAATATATTTTTATCAAATGAATTAAAAAATTTAGATTTTTTATCAAGTAAATATAATTATTCATATTATTATGGTGTAGATACAAATAATGAATATTTATTATTTTCAGAAGATAATTATTATTTAATTACTTTTAATTCTAAAAACTCTTTTATGAATTCAATTCCTAAATTAACAAATGGTTCTTCAATAAAAGAATTTGATAATGTTTATACAACATTATTTAGTTCTTATTTTAAAAAAACAGATAAAGTTGATTTGTATTATACACCTTCTTTTTTAAAAGAATTACATATTATTTATAATAAATATAAAATTAAACCTATTACAAAAACTGTACTTGAAAATAAAATGATAGAAATATTTAAGAATTCATATGGTGATATTTTAAAATATCATAAATTAAATCATTTAAATCATGAAGAATATATTAATTTGATAAGAAATGCAAATAAAAATAAACTTTTTATAAAAAATATAGAATATTTAAATATTAAATATGTGTTGAATTATGAATTATTACTTCCAATAGCATTAGTTTCATCTATATTAGATGAAAAGAATAAAATAAGTAAATAGGAAATTAAATAATATTTGTTTTTTATAAAAAAAAAATATATATTAATAAAAAAGGATTAGAAAAATGAAAAAAAATATTTTAATTGGTTTGGTTGGTTTGAGTTTAATTTCTTCAAACTTGTATGCATTAGAAGTTGATAATAATGTTATGAAAAAATTATCAGATGTATCTGTTAAATTAATAGAAAAACAAAAAGAAAATGAAATAAAGTATGAAAGTTTATATAAAATGAATAAAAAAATAGATAAAAAAGTATCTAAATTTATTAATGAAAACAAAAAAAATGTTAGTACTAATATTAAAAATATTAAAGTTGATTTATTAAAAAAAGAAGTTGCTGATTCTAAATTAGAAATTGAAATATCTGAAAATGCTTCTAACATAAAAATGATTGATTTAAAAATCAAAGATATAGAAAAAAAATTAAAAGAACATACAAATATTTTAAAAAGTAATGATAAATTTAATTTTGAAAAAATATTAGAAATGAATAAAAATTTATCAAATCTTGAAAAGAAAATTAAAAAAGTTAATGATTATTTTAATAAAATAAATAAAGAGGTTAATACTAATATTGTTACAAATGCCTATGAAGATCATAAAAAATATGAATCAATGATGTCTGAAATAAAAAAAGCATCAGAAAAAGAAAGAAAAAATAGAAATCTTAGAATAGAAAGAGAAATGGAAAAACAAAATAAAATTAATTCTGAGTTAAATAAAATGATTGCTACTCAAAAAGCTATAATTGACAAACAAAACAAAGAGTTAAACAATTTGAAAAATAATTTATATTCTGTTAAAGAAGTTAAGTCAAATAATGGAACAAAAATTTCTGTAAATCATACAAATAACTCTATATCTGATTCTGATATGGATATAATTGATAATTATATAAATGATAAAAAATAATAAATGAGATTTTTAATCTCATTGAAATAAAAAATATTAATCTTTTTAACTAATTTAAGTTAAAACTTTCCTAAAATGAATTACCACCACCCTAAATAGTAATGGTTACCTATAGAAATAGTTTATAAAAACTATTTCTATGAATTGTCAAAAACTTTACTAATATATCCCCCATTAAAAATGAATACTTCTGCTTTATGTTGTTTATGTTTTTGTTAAAATTTTTTAATTATTTTCAATATATAATAAATTTTTTTATTATATATTAAATATTTATGGTATAATAAAATAAAAAGGATTTTGTTTGTTAGTCTTTACAACAGAATTAGAAAAAAATAATTTTAAAAAATCAAATAATACAAAAGAATACTTATTAACAATAAAAGAATTTGAAAATAATGTTGTTCAATTAAATAAAGATTTTAAACATATTGATGAAACAAGAAGAATTATGTTTTTGAAAAAAGCTACAGAGTTTCAAGAATTTAAAAAAATTGATTTATCTCATCAAGATTTTTATTTATTTATTAATGATTTAAAAACATTATTAAGTTTTTATCAAGAACTTAGTGTTGAAAATGTTGATATAGAAAATATTATTTCATATGTAAAAGAACATGATATTTATTTAAATTATGAAAAACACTTAAAAATTTTATTAAAAACTTTAAAAAATTATTTAAAGATTTTAGAAGAAAAAAAATATGTTGATTTAATTAATATTAGAAATTTTAGTAAATTAAATGAAAAATATATTAAATCTTTTAATAGAATTATAATTCATTATACAGGATATATTACAGAATATGATTTTAGTTTATTTAAAGAAGTTTCAAAAATCACTTCATTAAAAGTTTCTTTGAATTTATCAGAATATGATAAAAAAAATATAAATAAATTAAATGTTTATTTTGATACTTCTTTTGAAAATGGAAATTATCTTTTAAATTTTTCAGATTTTACATATATAAAATATGATAATAAAGATAAGGACATTTATATTTATTTAAATACATCACCAACACAGATAAATGAAACTTTATTTTTATTTAAAATGTTAAATATTTTAAAAAATGAAAAAAAAGAAGACATTGGTATCATTGTAAATGATAACAGTATAATTGATTTAATTGAATTAAGTACAAAATATGAATTCAACTTTATAAGAAAAGAGACATTATCAAATAATAAATATTATATTTACTTAAATAAAGTATTTGAAATTTTTAAACATAAAGAATTTGAAAAATTAAATGAAGAGTTAAAAAGAAAAAATAATTTATTTTTAACAAGAATTTTAAATGAAAAAATAATTTCTTTAGATGATTTAAAATATATAGAAAAAAATTATAAATCTAAAAATTTTGACCATATAAACATAGTTAATTTAATTAAAAATATTATTTCTGATAAATTAGAAAATAATATTAAGATAAGATTAAACAATATATTAGATTCTATTATAGAAAATAAAGAATATTTAAATTTTTCTTTTATGGAACAGTTCTGGTTTATATTAAATGAAATAAAAGATATGAATTTAAGTGTTAGTATAGATGGTTATAATGTATATCATTTGTTAGAAACTAGATTTTTGAAATTCAAACACACAATAATTTTAGATTTTAATGAGAAAGAAATTCCAATTAAATCAAAAAAAGATTTATTTTTAAATTCTGATGTTAGAGAAAATCTTGGTATTCCAACTTATAAAGATAGAGCTAATTTACAAAAACATTATTATTATGAATTATTTAACAATAGTCAAAATATTTATATTTCCTCATTAGAAAATGATGAAAATTCAAAATCAAAATTTTTATTAAATTTTGATTTTGAATATGTTGATTTTGACAATGATAACTTAAATAATTATTTATTTAAAAATAAAAAAAATTTTGAAAATAAAAATTTCAATGATGAAATAATTATTGAAGATATTGATTTAGCAAAAAATAGATTATCATCAACAAAATTAAATTCATATTTAACATGTAAAAGACAATATTATTATAAATATATTAAAAAAATAAAAGAACCATCTTTTAGTATAGAAATAGAAAAAGGTAATGAATTTGGTATTTTATTTCATTCAATATTGAATGAAATATATAAATCATTTAAAAAAGATTGTTTTACAGAAGAAAATTTATATAAAGAAATAAAAAAAAGAATGATAAATTCAGAAACTTCAGAAAATATATTATATAAATTTAATAATGATTTGTGGGATTTAAAAATTAAAAAATTTGTAAAATTTGAAATAGAAAGATTAAAAATGGGAGTTGAATTTTTTGATTCAGAGTTAAGTTTAGAAATTGAATATAGAGGTATAAAATTATATGGTCAAATAGATAGAATTGATATATTTAATGGTTCATATGTGTTATTAGATTATAAAACAGGTAAATATACATTATATTCTGATAGGACTATTGATAATGCAATTGATTTTCAATTAGAATTTTACTATTTATTAGTTAAAGAAAAATTAGGTGAAGTTGGATTTGTTGGTTATTATGATTTAAAGAATGTTGATATAGTTCATGAAAGATTTTTAAATCAAAAAATAGAATTATTAAATGATAAGATAGACCAATTTAAAGAAAAAACACAAAATTTTTCATTAACAGAAAATAAAAATAATTGTTTTTTCTGTAAATATAAAGATATTTGTTCAAGAAATTAATTTCTTTTAATTTATATTAATATGTATATATAACAAAGTATTATAATATCTTGAATATTATATAAAATAAAATTTTCATTAAGGAGAAAAATATGAAAACTTTACAAATTGGATTAAGTTCTGCGGGGATAGTTAATGATTCTGTTACCTATCAGAGAAAAAATAGAAGAAACACAGAAGAAGTAATTGTCTTTATTTCAGGTGTTATTGAAAAAAGTTCTTTTTCAGAAGTTAAGCAAATAATAGCAAAAGGACAAAATTTAACTATTTATGATACTGAGTTAGGATATCTTCATTTAAATACTTCTAATTGTTATTTAGAAAAAAAAGAAGATTTAATTGGTGTGGATGGTGTTACAACTTTCCGAATTATCAATTCACAATTAGGTGATAATTATCAAGATAAAATACTTATTATTGGTAATGAAAATGATTTGTCAGATGATGAAGGGAAAGAATTTTTTTATAGAACATTAAATAATAAAATTCAAAATAATACTCCATTTCCTTTTAAAGAAGAATGGATACCTTATTTTTTCAATGAATTAAAAGACTTAAATCTTATTGATTCTCTTGAAATTTCATCAAAAAACATTAAAATTGGAGTTGGAATAACATTACCAAATGACAATAATATGGAATCTTTAATAAGTTTTTCTCATAATTGTTTTAGATGGAAGACAACTCACAAAAGAGTTCCTCAAATTAAAGAAATTGTTTATGGTATTTTAAATGTTGAAGATTTCAATTTTAAGAAGTGGCAATCATTTCTTAAAGACTTTGGTGGAATAGATCATTTTAAAAAAATTGATTCAAATACAAAAAGAGGTATAGTATCTGTTTTTGAATTATTTGGAGAACACACAATTGACATTATTGATGAATTTGGTAGTGAAATCTGGTGGCAAATAAATTTAAATCCTATTAAAATTTTACAAAAAAAGATGGGTTTTAAAATTGTTACAGATAAATGTGTTAAATTAATAAACACATTAAAAACAACTACTGAAGAAAATAAAGAGGAATATAAATTTTCTCTTATAGAACATTTAGATGTCTTTATTGAAGGTGATTGGAATTTTACTAAAATCAAAGAAAAATTAAATTCAATGGTTTATAAAAATGTTGAATATAGTGATGTTGCAAGAGTATGTGCTAGAGCAAAAGTCACTCAAGATGAATTTGAAATATATCAAGAATGGTGGAAATTAAACAGAAGTAAAAGGGAAAAAAGTGCAAGAACTATTCCTACAATTTCTGGTTCTATTGAAGGTACAGATATTTCTTGGGAAATGTGTGATTCTATGGATGTAAATATCTTAGTTGTTGGAAATGAAACTAATTGTTGTCAACACCCAACATCATTAGGTGGAGCTTGTGTTGATTATATGCTTAAACATCCTGAATCATCTACTATTTTTAGAGTTACTGAAAAAGGTAAAACTATTGCTCAATCTTTTACATGGTTAGAAAGTGATATTACTGGAAAAGGTTCTTCTTTAGTATTTGATAATATTGAAGTTAAACAATCTGGTGGTAAAATTAGAGATGCTGTTATTAAATCTTATAAAGAATATGTTAAAACTATTAGTAAAATAGCAAAAACATTTAAAATTAATGCAGCAGTTGTTGGTGGTGGATATTCAGATGTTAATCTTGATAAATTCACTCAAAAAATTCCAAATTCACATAAACATTATGCTTCTATTCCAAATTCACTTGGATATTCAGATGCTCACAATCAGTATTTACTAGCAGACTTTCATTAGTCTGTTATGTAAATAAAATATTTTTAATATAAATCATTAAACATATTTTTAAATTGTTCATCTATAATTACATCTTTATCATTATTTTTAATTTCTTTAATTTTTCTTTCATTGTTAATATTATTTTTATTTTTTATTTTTGGTAAATAATCTTTGTTTATTTCATTTTTAGAAGAATTATCAATATCTGATTTTAAATTATTTGATTCAATATTTGATTCACTTTTTAATTCTTCTAAAAAATGATCTCCTTTAATCTCTTTTTTTATAAAATTATCCCATAGTTTTTCATTTTCTTTAATTTTTTCTTTTTTTTCTTTTATTTCATATTTTTTTTGTAATTCTATATATTTTTTTTCTCTCCAACTATCTTTTATCTGAGGTAAATATCCTTCTTTAATTTTTTCTTCAATATCCATAAGTTCATTATCTTTTTTAATAGCATCTTCATCAACTACAAAATTAAGTTCTTTTTTTATTTTTTTTAAACTCTCTTCTCTTTCTTTTTTCATTTTTTTGAGAAAATTACTTATTTCATTACTGTTTATTTGATATCTTTTTTTTTCAATTTTTTCTTTTGTTTCATTAGGTAAAAATGAATTATTTTTAATACCTTCAGTAGCACTTGTTACTGTTTTTATACCTGAATTTACAATATCTTTACCAACTTTTTCTACTGATATCTTTTTATGTGTATTATTATTTGAAAAAATAAAAACTATAAAACCAACAGATATAATAAATAAGTATAAATATACCTTCATTTTAAATTCTTTATTTTTAAATTTATTTAAAAAACTTTTTTTATTTTCTTGTTCACTCATGATTTTCCTTTTTATTTTTTAAAATATTTTTCAAAAACAAACTGGGTTCAATTTTAATTTCTTTTTTTACTTTTAAAGAAAATTTCATTTTAGAATAAGAAAAATATAAATTTTTTTTAGCTCTTGTTATAGCTACATACATTAATCTTAATTCTTCTTCAAATTTATTTTTATTTTTTAAAGATTGTTCTATTGGAAAAATACCTTTATTTAATCTTATAATAAATACAGTATCAAATTCAAGTCCTTTACTAGAATGTATAGTCATTAAATTAACAGAATCCATATTACTGTCATCATTATTTTCTAAATTTAATGAAATTAGAAATTTATTAATGTTTTTAACATCTTCTAATAAAGAGTAAAATAACTCTATATTATATATTCTTTTTTTTATTAACATATTTAAAGTAAATTCATCTAAATCTTTATGATTTGATTTTAGAACAATATTTTTATCAATTTCATTTAAATCAATAATTTCTTCTCTACTTGGAACTATTTTACTAGTATAAAATGTTTTAAATTTAAATAAACTTTCCATTAATAACACAAATGAACCAATATCTTCATTTTTTTTTAATTTTAAATATTCTTTTGATAAAATATGTATTTTTTCTATTAATTCTTTTAAATCATCAAATTGTTTTTCTCTTGAAATTATATTTAAGTTTTTTAACAATAATTCATCTTGACATATCTCAAATAAACTTTTATTTTCTTTTATTGATAATTCCACTAGTTTTTCAATTGTCTTTTTACCAAAACCTTTTAAAAAATTTAATAAAATTTCAATAAGTGCTTGATTGTCTTTGTTATTAATGATAATGTTTAAAACATTAATAATACCTTTTATTTCTTTTTTTTCAATTAAAGAATTATTATTTTTGAATTTATATGGAATTCTATTTTCAAGTAATTCTTTTTCTAATGATAATGTTAATGATTTATATCTAAATAATATAGTTATTTCTGAAAATTTTTTATTTTCATACTTATTTAATCTTTTAATTTCTTCTACTATTTTTTTAAATTCATCTTTTTCATTTTTTCCAGATATTACTTGAATTATACCTTTGTGTTTATAAAATGATGTTAAATTTTCTTTTAATTCATGTCTTGAAGAACTATTATTAATTAATTTATTTGCTATTCCTAATATATTAGATGATGATCTGTAATTTATTTTCAATGAAAAAACTTTTACATTTTTATGGTGTTTATTGAAATTAAGAATATATGAAATATCAGAACCTCTCCAACTATATATAGATTGATTATCATCACCAACAACACAAAGGTTATTGTTTATAGATAAAAAATCTAATAATTTATTTTGAGCATTATTTGTATCTTGATATTCATCAACCATTACATATTTATATATTTTTTTTATTTTGTTTTGGATATCTAAATCATCTTCTAATATTTTTATTGATAAATTAATGAGATCATCAAAATCCACTAAATTTTGTGAAATTAGTGTTTTTTTATAAAAAATAAATAATCTGATTACTTCATTTAATTCTTCTGAAGTAAAAATATAATCAGATAACCAACTTGTATCTTCATTATTCTCTTTTTGTTTATTTATAAATTTTGAAATTTTTATTTTCATATCATTAAAAGAAAAATAATCATGTATTAAAAAGTTTTGAAACATTGAGTATAAATTTATTATATCATTGATATTTTTATTATTTAATAATTTAAATCTTAAAATTAAGTCTTTTAATATTTTTTTTTGTTTATCTTCATTACATATAGTCCAATTTTCTTTTAATCCAATTCTATTATAATATAAACTTAAAAAATTTAAACCCCAACTATGAAAAGTTTTTAATTCAGGATTACTTGTTAAATTAACATTTAAATCATTCAATTGTTTTATTGTTCTTTCTTTCATTTCATTTGCAGCTTTATTTGTGAAAGTTAAAGTTAATATTGATTTTGGTTCAATATTATTTAAAATAAGATAAGATATTCTTGATACAATTGTATTGGTTTTTCCACTACCTGCACCAGCTAAAACTAATATTTTACCATCTATATTTTTAACAACTTTTTTTTGTTGATCATTCAATGAATTCAATATTTTTATTTTATTATTCATAATTAAAAATGTTAATTTAACAAATACCCATGTCTATGATAAGTATGAATTAATTCATCTTTATCTATTTTTAAAGCTTTTCTTATATTTAAAATTGCTAATTCTACATTATTTAAATTTACATTTTCTGGTTCTTCCCAAACAGCATTTAAAATAGTTTCATTATTTACAATTTCTTTTTTATTTCTTAACAGAAAAAGTAATACATATAAACTTTTTTTACCTTGAATTTTTATTAATTCATCTTTAAAAAAAATTTCTTGATTTTTTTGATTATATTTTAAATCTTTATATTCTAATATACCTTCATTATTATAATAACCTAATTTATTTAAAACATTTGTTTTTAAAACTTCTAATGAATCTATAAATTGAATATTTAAATTTGAATAATTTTTAATAATTTTTAATTGAAAGTTTTCTGAAAAATTATTAGATGTAAGAATATTAACTTCAATATTTTTATTATATTTAGATAATATTTCTAATGTTTTATAAAAAGATTTCTTTTCTTCATTTGACAAATCATTTGAAAATTCTAATATTGCATATTGATATATTCTATATTGAGCACAATAACTACTATAATCATAATCTTCCATAATATCAGGAATACAAATTACTTTATTTAAAAAATTTTTAATATCCTTTTTTTTATTTTCTGTTAAAATATTTATTATAAATCTCAAAAAAATACCTTTTTTTCTTTAATTATAATAGATAATGTAATATTTGTCAAGACTTCATAAAATTTTTAATTAAAATAATTAATTTTGAAATTTATTTTTTTTATATATAACATTAATATTATTAGTGTATTAATTACATTAATATAAAAAAAAGTTCACAAGGAGAAAAAGATGAACGCAAATTTCTTAAAGGATTATGGAAAAATAATAATCAAAAAAAATATGGAAGACAAAGGTGTTTTATTCAATCCATTAGATGACAATTCAAAAGAATTAGAATTATTAATGGGGGAAAATAGAATCCCTCTTGTTGGACAAGTTGCTCCAATTATTACTGCTCACAAAGTTATGGAAAGATATGATTTCTGTAATTTAATTGCTGAACAAGGAACAGGAAAAACTCAAATGAGTTATTCTACTGCAACATTGATGCAAGCAGCAATGAATAATAAAGGTTTAAAAATAGCTTTTTTAACTTCAGGTTCAAAACATTTGAAAAAAATGGGAGATGAAGCAAAAGCTATTTTTGGTGAAGAAAATGTTACTATCAAAATCATTAGAAACTTCAAAGATGTTCCTGGTGTAATTGAAGATAGTGTTGATGAAGGTAAATTTATTGTTTATCTTATATCAAAAGATAGTGCAAAATTATCTTATCCTAAAATGAAATTGAAAGTCAAAAAATGTCCTAATTGTAAAGGTAAAATTTCACCTAAGGATAATATTTGTCCAAATGTTCAGGTAAATGGTGGTATTGGAAAAAATCCAAAAAAAGATAAGAACATTCCACTAAAAGATGCCATACCATGTGGTTTTTCTTTAATTGTTCCTAAACCTATGAAGAATAATAAGATTTCTATTGCAGAAGCTTTTAATCGAGTTTATTCAAAAACAAAAAAGAAAATTTTTGATTTGTTAATTGTTGATGAAGTTCATGAAATGGCTTCTGGTGTTTCTCAACAAGGTAAAGCTTATAGAGCTCTTGCTTATATTTCAAAAAAAGTATTAATTATGACTGGTACATTAAGTAATGGTTATAGTTCTTCTCTTTTTTATATTTTATTTGGATTAATGCCAAAACAAATGGTAAAATGGGGATATTCTTTTGATGATATTGAAAAATGGGTTGACCATTTTGGAGCTAAAAGAACAACTAGAAGAGTAGATGATTCTGGTAGAGGTTCAAGATTTAATAAAATTCAAGAATTACCTGTTATATCAGGTAGAATTATATCTAAACTTGCACCTTATACAATTTGGCTAAAAATGGAGGATTTAAATATCAAAATGCCTCCTATATCTGAAATACCAGTTCAAGTTTCAATGGAAGATGAGTTAAGTGAACATATTACTGCTTACAAAAAAGAATTAGAAAGTACATTAGAATATATGGAAGATAAAGATGCTAAACGTAAAAAACGTGGTATGTTATCTTCATTAATGTTTCTTCAAGATAATCCTTATTTGGATAATTATAATATTGATTTTGATGTATATAAACTTCTTTATAATGGTGAATTGAATAAATTACCTACAAAAGAAGAAATGAATGAAGTTGGTTATGAATCAACTAATTTCTTTTCAGATGTAAGTGAAAATTCAGTAACTGATATTTTTGAAAAAATAAATATTCAAAAAACTTTTCAACCATTTAATTTAAAAGATTATACAAATAAAGAAAAAAAATTAGTAGAAATATTAACTTCAGAGTTTACTGAAAATAGAAACTCACTTGTATATTCTATCTATAATGGTAAAGGTGGAGTTAATAAAAGACTTCTTAAAGTTTTAGAAGAACATTTTCCAGAAAAAACAATTGAAATGTTACCAGATTCTATTAAATCTGAAAATATTCAATTATGGATTGAAGAACATCCTTCTGATATTCTTATTGCTTCACCATTAAAACTTGCTACTGGATTTGATTTAGTTCAATTTCCAAATATTATGTTTTATGAATATGGTTATGATATTAAAATGATATCACAAGCAGCAAGAAGAAGTTGGAGAGCTGTAGGTCAAGATAAACCAGTAAAAGTTTATTATATAGCTTATTCTGGAATTCAATCTAAAGCACTAGAGTTAGTTGGTCAAAAAATGAGAGCTGCTGCTGTTGTTCAAGGTCAAGAAGTTACAGAAGATGCATTATCAAGTATTTATGATACTAACAGTATTGAAACTGAACTTATTAATTCTCTTGCAAAAGATATAAAAGATGAAAAATTAAACTTTGAAAGTTCAATTGTTTCTTTAGATAAAGTTAGACCTTGGTCTGATTTTGAAAAAGAATATCTTTTATTAAAAGCTCAGAAAGATGAAGAAATCACTCTTCATTCTGCAGTGAATAATGAACCTTTATATGATAAAGATGTTCTCTCAATTTTTGAAGAAGGAAGACTTTTTTAGTCTTTCCTTCAACCTTTTTAATGTTATTTAAAAATATTTTATTTTTATATTTGACTTATTATTTTTTATCTTATATAATAAAATTAATTAATACTTTTTTACTATAAAAAAGTATTTTTATAAACTTATTTATTACTAAAAAAGGTATTCTCTTGTATAAAAAAATATTTATTATTTTTGTTATTATAATTTCTGTATTATCTATTGTTTTTTATATTGTAGAAAATAAAAATAATAAAATAGAAAAACATAATTTAATTAAAAAAAAATATAGTGATGAATTTTTAAAAGATTTCTATTCTTATGAAAATAATAAAGAAACAAAAAAATACTTTAAAAATTTATCTTTAATAAATAAAAAATATAAAAATATAAAAAAGTTTAACTTAAAATATGATAAAAATAAAAATAATTTATCATTTATTAATAATAAATTATACTTACTTTCATTAGAATAAAAAAAGTATCAGAAACCTCACCATTCATGGGAGGATAAGGATGAAAAGAAATCCACCTTTATGGGGTGGTAATTTAATAGGAAATAAAGAAATAATTGATTTTTTATTTAAAAAATTTTATATTTTTTATATAATATAAACAAAAAGAGGTTATTTTGAGACAATTTTTATTAAGAGTAATATTTTTCTTTTTAGTTCTTATTGGTATTATAAAAAGTGGATTATATTTAATTAACAATTATGGTTATTATTTACCATCTGCTTATGAAAAAGAACTAAAAATAGTGTTTTTACAAATGGATTATTATATCCAAATGTTTGAAAATAAAATTATAAAAAATAAATAAGGAAAAAAATTGAAAAATGAAATAGTTTTAGAGGGTATTTTAATTAATGATATCAAATTAATTAAAAATAAAGCAATTGGAAGATTGGTCAGTAATCATTTTTATAAAACTAAATCTGGTGAAAAAAAAGAAAGAAGTATTTTTATTGATTTGGATTTTTGGAATGATAATGCAGAAATTGCAAATAATGATTTGAAGAAAGGTCAAAGAATTTCTTTAACTGGTAAATTATCTCTTGATGAATGGGAAGATAAGTTTAAAGAAAAAAAATCAAGATATTATATTAAAGTTATTAACTTTGAGATTTTAATTTGAAATTTTATTTACTATAAAAGTTTTTTAAATATATAGTTAAAAATTTATATATAAAAGATTATATTAAATAAATAAATAAAGGAAATATGTTTAAACTACCACCCCGTTATAGAAATGAATTTTGTGGTTCATATGATGGTTGGTCTATTCTTGAATTAGAAGTATATCAGGTTAAATTTTAAAAAATAAAAAGATATTATTTTTTAATTTTTAATAAAATATTAATATATTATATAATAATTCAAACCTATTATAGAAATCATACTTAAAATAAGTATTATTTCTATTTCATCAAATATAAAAGAGATCATTTCTTTATTATTTTTAAAAAAATTAATCATTATCTATCCTTTTTATTTTTAATATAAAATATTTATAAAAAAAAGTCTATTTATTTTTTTTTTAATTTTGATTATTATATAATATAACAATATTAAGTTAATCTAAATATATTTATATTAGATTAATATTTTTTAAAAAGTCAAAAGGAGAAATTATGACTTATGCTACAAATGTTTTAAAAGAATTAGATGTTCAATCATCAATATATGTTCCACGAATGGACAAGAATTCTTTTAAAGAACTAATAAAATTGTCAATTAAAAATGAAAAGTTAAACTTTTTTGGAACTACAAAATCTAAAAAAGCCTATCAAGCTTCGGAAAAAACTGATAATATTAATCTTTTGTTTCAAGATTATTTACATATTATAAGTAAAAAATTTCTAAATGGAATGATTTTACATTCTAATGAATGGGATGGTATTGTTGAAATTGGAGCAAAATTAGGAAATACCAGATTTCTTCAAAATGGTGGTTTTATACTATTTGATGATCAAGCTCATTTTCTTTCAAAACAAAATGATGAGATGCTGGCTCTTCAAAGAAGATTTGAAAAAGACAATGTTGAATATGTTAGAGAAAAAGAAAGATTTGATAATGAAACAGAAAATGTAAAATCTATTAAATCAGATAATAAAATTCTCAAAAAATGTATTAAACAAATCATAAAAGATAAAGAAACTGAACAAGTGTTTTTATCTAATGAAAAGTTAACAGGTGAAGAAATTCAATTTTTTGAAAAAAGAATAGCTCAACTTAATACAACTATTGAAGATATATTTAATAGTGCCACATTAAAAGAAGCTATTTTATTTCGAGTTCCAAATATTGAATCTGTTAAAATTAAAAAACCTTCAATTTATGCAAGTGGATGGTCAATTAATATGGATGCATATTTTAAAATCTTACAAAAATTTGAAATATATAAATTAGATTGTAATGAAGAATTCAAGTATCTTTTAATAAAAAGAAAAGAACAATTTGGAAAAACAATTGAAAATATTTTAAACATAAAAGATTTTGAGAAAAAAAGTTTATCTGATTTTAATATTTTAAGAGGTATTAAACCTGATAAATGGAAAGAAACATCTGTTTCTATAGAGTTAATGGAATTAAAAATGCAGAGAAAAGAAAATAAAAAGTTAATGAAAAATCTTTATGATTCTTTAACTTTTAATGAAGGAAGAGATGAACAAGAAAAATTACCTTTTGCTTGTGAACCTTCAGTTGTTAATTCCATTGAAATCATGTTTTCTGGTGATATTAATGGAGAAATTGAATTAGATGGACAAGATTATCTTATTAAAGGATTTTCTAGAAAAGAGATTGTAACAACAACTCAAAATGGAAATGTAATTAATACAGAAATGATTAGAGATACTCTATATACATATAATCTTGAAACATGTACTCTTGAAAGACAGATTTAAGGAGATTTTTGCTCCTTAATCTGTATTTTTTTTAAAAAACTATACAAATTTAAAAATTTAAGGTATAATAAATAAAAAAGGAATTTTTTAATGTTAAATGATAATAAAAAATTTTTAATTCATAGAGGAAGATTTAAGATAGTAGGTGAAACTGAAAATAGAGAAGGTGGATTAACTCCAATTCAATTAGAAGATGGTTCTTTTGCTTATTTAAGATTTAAATCAAATCACAAAGATTATTTTTATGGTAAGAAAGGTGGAAATGGTTTAACTAATGAAAATATTAAAGATTTTTTTAATAAAAAAGCAGAACTTATGATTAAACCAACAGATATTGAAGATAAAATTAATGAACTTAAAAAAATGAAAATTTTTAAATCTGAAATAAATAAAATGTTAAAAGAAGAAGAAGATAAAAATGATGGTGAAAGATTAGATAGAGATTTTGAAGATGAATTAATTGATTCTTTTTTACATCAAAAAGCAAAAGAGTTAATTTATTCTTCAAAATTATTAGGTGTTGGTTCAATTATTGAAGCTGCAATTTCATCAAATGTTGAAAAAATTAAAATAAAAGATAAAGAAAAAATGTTAGATGTTTATGAAAGTTATTCTATTTTATTTGAAAATAAAGAAGGACCTTCTAAAATTCCATTTCAATCAGGTTTATATTATGTATCAAATGATGATAAAACAGTACCAATTTCATTAAGAAATCAATATAATAAAGGTTATTCTGTATTTATTAGTCCTATGGCTTCATCTAATCAAGTTATTAATATAATAGAACATTCAATTAAAACAATAGAAGCTTTTAATGAAGGTATTGGTACAATTTCAAAAATATATCCCCTAGATATATTTATTAAAAAAGGTAAAAAGAAAAATAATGATAATAAAGAATTATTTGATATTCTTAAAGAAATAAATAAAGAAGATAAATCTAATAAATCAGATATTTCTTTATTAAAAAAATTACAAGAATTATTTACTGATAAACCAAATTTAATAAGAACTGTTAACATAAGAATTCCATTAGCACCAATTCAAATTACAATGGATCCAAATACAGGACATCAAGATGGAGACTCTCCTTTTATGAAAAGTGCTACAAATATGGCAAAAATAACATTTAATAAAGTTGATATACCTTTAAAAGAAAAAATAAGTATTATTGAAGATGAAATTCAAAAATATATTAATAATAATGGTGAATTTTCATCTGTCTATAGATTGAGAGATAAAGTAACTTATGGTTGGTTTGCTGAAATAGTAAATCCAAAAGGATTAATTATTCCTACTAATGGAATGTTATCTATAATAAGAAATCTTGAAAAAAGATTTGAAAATAAATAATTAAATAATTAATTTAATTTTATATTTAAGTAAGTAGGAATTACATTGAAAATATTTAAAGAAAAAGTTCATATAAATACAATAAAGTATCATTCAAAAGATTCAGATCATTACTTAAATAGTTATATTGTTTCTATAAATATAAAAGAAATAAAATCTAAAGAAATTTTGAAAATAATAAGTCAAAAAAGATTTGGTATGTTTAATGCTCATTTAATTACTTTAAAATTTAAAAGTACTGAATTTTTAGATATTAGTGATAGAGTATCAATAGAATTTAATATAAATGATGTTTCTTTTAACGATAAATTTAATTCATATACAATTGTTAGTAAAAAAACTCACAAAATTTTAGAAACAACAAAAAATGGTTTTATTAAATATTTATATTCAAACTTAGATGGTATTGGAGAAAAAAAAGCTATAATTATTTTTGAAACAATGTTATCTGAATATGGTGAAGATAAAATAGGTAATTTTTTAGAATTATTTAAAGAAGATGTTTTAAATGAAACAGAATATTTAACAAAAAAAGTGTTAAAAAATAAGACATTAGATAAAATAAAAAATCAATTATTAAAAAAAAATAGTAATGAGATAAATCTTGATGAAAATGAAAGAATATTTTGTGCAGAGTCTGGTTTTAATATTAATACAATTTTAAGATTAAAAAAACAATTACTAAGAAATCCTGGTTATTCAAAAAAAATTAAAGAAGAAAATTACAATATGGTACTTTTTCTAAAAAAAATACCTTATATAATTGCATTAGATAATAATATTAAAAGATTTTCTTTCAAAAGTATAGATTTACTTGTTTTAAAAATAATGAAAGATGATTTTAAATTTGATTTAAATTTTAGAAAACAAAGATTTATAGGATTTTTAAAATTTATATTATTAGAAGCAAAAAGTGATGGACATGTATATTTAACAATAGATGTAATAAAAAGTAAATACATTCAATACAATGATGATGAAGAAGATGAAAAAAAATTATTTGTATTAGAAGAAAATTTATTAAGTCAAATTCATAAATATTTAAAAGAAATTCATGATTTTCTTGAATTTGATTTAAATACTTTTATTTTTGAAGAAGATAGGATTTATTTAAAAGAATTAAATGATATTGAAAATGAAGTTGTAAAAGAATTAAATAGATTAAAAAGTTTTAACTCAAGTTTAAATATTGAAGAAAAAAAATTAATTAAATTAATAAGGCAAGTTGAAATAGAAAGAAAAATTAAACTTTCAGAAGAACAATTTAATAGTGTATTAAAAATGTTAAAAAATGGATTATCAGTTTTAACTGGTGGTCCAGGAACAGGTAAAACTACAACAAGTCAAGTTTTAATTGATGTCTTTAAAGTATTATATGGAAAAAACAGTGTTAAAATTTTAGCTCCAACTGGTACTGCAGCCAAAAGAATTTCACAAATAACAGGAATTACTGCTTCAACAGTTCATAGAGGTTTAGGTTTTAAAGGTAAAACTTGGGATTATAATCAAGAAAATCCTTTAAAAGAAAAAGTTATTGTTGTTGATGAAAGTAGTATGATTGATTTACCTTTAGTTAAATTTTTATTACATGGTATTAAGACAAATTCACATTTAATATTTATTGGTGATATAAATCAATTACCATCTGTTGGACCTGGTTCTGTTTTAAAAGATATTATTAAATCAAAACAATTTCAGGTAAATCATTTAACTCAAGTTTTTAGACAAGCTATGGATAACCCTATTGTTAGTTTTGCTTATAAAGTTAATAATGGTGATAATATAAAATCATTTTTTCCTTGGTTTTATAAAGAAGCAGCTCCTAGAGAATTAACACTACTTATGAAAGATAATTTTAAAAAAAGTGATGAAATAGATTATTTAAATAATATGACTATTGAAGCTGTTAATTTAGGTTTAATAAAATATAAACAATGTAAAAATATATTTGATTTTCAAATATTAGCTTTAAGTAATAGAGTAACAGATAAAATTAATCAATTATTACAATCAAAATTAAATAAAAAAGGTAAAATTATTGAAAACTCTATCTTTAGAATATATGATAAAGTTATTCAAACAAGAAATAATTATCAGCTAAATGTTTTTAATGGTGATATTGGTATTATTGTTTCAGATAAAAACAATAAAATTCAAGTTAAATTAAATAATGGTGATATTATTGAATATGAACAAAATCAACTAAAAGAATTAAAATTATGTTATGCTATGACTGTTCATAAATCTCAAGGACAAGAATATAAAGATGTTGTTATGATTATAAATGACTATATGTTAAATAATAGAGAAATTATTTATACAGGTGCAACAAGAGCAAAAGAAAAATTAACAATAATTTGTAATTCTCTCTTACTCTCTATGGGAATAAACACAACCACAACTGATGGTGGAAAAAAAGAAAGATTTTCTTATTTAAGTAATAAACTAAATGACAATACTATTAAATAAGATTGTTTTTTTATAACAATAGTTTAAATCTTTTTATTTTTATTAAATTACTTAAAAAATTTAAAATAATATTTCTTAATTTTTAAAATTTAACCTGATATGCTTCTAATTCAAGAATAGACCAACCATCATCTGAACCACAAAATTCATTTCTATAACGGGGTGGTAGTTTAAACATATTTCCTTTATTTATTTAATATAATCTTTTATATATAAATTTTTAACTATATATTTAATTTTGAATACAATTTTAAATAATCAATGTATAATTAAACTTAACTTAAACATTGAAATTAATTTTTTCTTTTAATAATTTATAATTTTCATTAACAAAATTTCTTTTATTTGTATTAAAATTTAAAATATCAACTTTAAAAGATGAACTATACAATTCAACTGTTTTTAATACATTGTCAGAAAAAATAAATATAAAAGGATGTGTAAACACTCTTATGGTATTATCATATTCATTATTTCTTTTATTATAATGTTTAATATCTTTTTTTCTATATAAACTATTTTTATTTAAAGTTTTTGATTTTTCAATATAATTAATAATTAATTCATCTAATTTTTTATTATTTTCTATATTTTCTAAATCTTCATATGATTTTATTATTTCTGTGGCTTCTTTTTTTTGAGAATAACTCAAATCTTCATAATATAAATTAGCAAATAAAATAAATCTTTTTACAAATTGTATTTTTGAATGTTTTTTTAAATCAAAATATAGATTTCTTTTATTTTTATTCTTTATAAAAAATTCTGTTTCTTTTTTAGTTTTTGAATTGTATAATGAATTTAATTCTAAAAAGTTAATTAATTCTTCTTTTTTGTCTATATTTAATCTATTTAAATTTTTAATTACTTTTGTAGATACTTTTATTTTTGAAATATTATTAGTATCTATATTTTTTTTATATAAAAAATCTATGATTATTTCATTTTTATCTTTTAATTCAACTTGAAAACTTTTTATTTTATTTTTTTTTGTCAAATCGACTAATATTTCAAATACTTCTATCATATTCATATTGAACTCCTAAAATTATTATTTAATATATTATAAAATAATAATTCTTAAATGTAAATTAATTTTAAAATCTTGTAATATTTAAAATATTATGATACTATAGTATAAATAAAATTTTTGTTGATTATTTTTTTTTCATATAACAAAAAAAGAAAAAATTTAAAATATATATATAAAGGAAAAAAGTTGAATAAAAAAGATTTAAAGTTACTTTCAAAATTAACAAAAAAAGAACAATTATATTATTATAGTTTAATATCTTTTCATATAGATTTTAAAATACCTTTAAAAGAATTAGAACTTGAATATTCTTTGAATGAAAAAGAATTACTGATTTTAAAAGAATTTATAAATAAAATAAACAATAATGATTTGTCAAAAATTAAAGAAGATATAACTTTAATTATTAATCATTTAAATAATTCAACTGGTAAAAAATTAAGATTAAGTAAGATTGCTGAAAAAAATATAAAACAAATATTTAATTTAAGAGATGAAAATAATGAAAAATTCATAACTGTTGAAGATTTTTATTTAGTGAATGATTTTTTTTCAAAAGAATGGGATAATCCTAAATTAAAAAAATATTTAGTTCCTGGAACATTATATAATTCAAAATTTTTAGAAAGACTTGATCAAGCAAAAGAATATTTTAATGATAAAAACAACAACAATCATGATGATAATTTTGATAAAATTGTTGATTTTTATAAAAATATGATGATATCTTTTTCTTTAAATATTAATTTTATGAATTTTGAAAAATCAAAAAAACATATAAAATATTGGTTAAATAATAATTATTCTTTAGATGATTGTTTATTAGTTGTTAATGAAGGTTTAAAAGAATTATACAAATTAAATAAAATAGAAAATATGAGTTTAAATTTTTTATTTAATTCATCTTTTCCTAAAAAATATGAAAGAGCAAAATTATTAGCTCAAAAATCTGGATTAGTTATAAATGAATTAAGTAAAAGTTCTAAATTAGCTATTGAAAATTCAAAATGGTAGGTAATAAATGTTAAATAAAGAATTATTTAAAGAAAAAATTGGTATGTTTAATTTAGTAGTAAATAAACAATTAGATGCTGTCTCTCAAAAATTATATTTTCAAAAACTAGAATATTTAGATAATAAAATTTTTTCAGAAGCAATGGATAATTTATTTGAAAATCAAGAAACTTTTTGGAGTGTTCCAAGTATTCACAATATATTAAAAGAATATACTAAAATAATATCAAAAAATAATGATATTTTTACTAAAATAATGATAGATACAATAAAATATGAAAAACAACCAAAATATGTAAAATCAATAAAAAATAGTATTGAAAATATTGGTGGTTGGAATTTTTTAAAGAAAATTATAAAAAATAATATTCAGGAAGAAATAGAATTAGTTAAAATGAAATTTTATAAAGAATTAATTAAAATTGATTCCAATGATTTATTAATAAAACATTCATATAATATAAAATTAATAAGTAATTAATATGAAAAACCTTATAAAACAATCATTTAGAATTGACAGATTTTTTATTTATAATGCTTTTTTTATATTTGGAGCATCTATACAACAATCAAATTTTGATTATATTAATATTAATACTTTTATTGGATTATTTTCTTTTATATTATTATTTATGTTTCAAATAGTTATAAATGATTTCAATGACAAAGAAACAGATTCATTTAATCATAAAAATATTTTTTTAAATAAAAAATATAAATATTTAGGTATATTTTACTTAAGTTTTGGTTTATTATTGGCTTATATTGTAGGTAATATATTTTTTCAATTTAGTTTATTAATTTTATTTGTAGGAATTCTTTATAGTCAAAAACCTTTTAGATTAAAAAGATATTTTCCTATTTCAAATATTTTATTAGGTCTTTATACTGGACTTTCATTTTTTATAGCTTATTTTTTAACACATTCTTTTGATTCATTAAATATTGATATAGTTTCATTATTTATTATGATAATTTTATATTTTTCTATTGTTTCTATTATTAAAGATTTTAAAGATTTTAATGGTGATTTTAAAGAAAACATATATACATTACCTGTTATTTTATTTAAATATTTTGGACTATCAGAAAATCAACAAAAAAATATTTTCAATATAATGTATTTCTTTTTATTATCTTTTATATCACTTTATTTTTCATTATCATATTTAATGATTACTATTCTTATGATATTGTATGGATTATTTATTTATACAAATGAAAAATATTCAATTATAATTTTAACATTAACTGGTTGGATTATATTTTTTAATTTATTTATGAGTATAAAATAAATGATTTTTAATAAAATTAATAATATGTTTAATATTATAGAAAACAAAAAAATAACATCAAAATTATTTTTTATAATATTAATTACTTTAATTTTTGATATTTTAATTAGACATATGTTTGAAATAAATTTTATTGATACAAGAAGTATAGCAAATTATAAAATACATTATTTAGCTTATATTTTAGATGAAATAAAATTCTTTTATGAAAATTTCAGTTATTTTATTTTATTGTTTTTACTTATGAATTTTACTGTTTCAGTTATTGTTAATGATACAATTTCAAAAACAATAAATTTTGCAGTTTATTTCTATCCTTTTATAATTATACCTCCTATTTTAGATTATTTTATATTTCATAAATTATTTAAATTAGAATATGTTTCTAAATTTATTGAATATGGATATTCATATGGTTCAATTCAAAATTATCTAAATAATATTTTAACATTAAGTTGGTATACAGGAGATACAAGTTTTGGAATATCTTTTTTAGTTACAATTGGAGTAACAACATCATCAATTTATGTATATATGAGAGCTAAAAAAAATAAAATATTAAAATCAATTTTAACTTTTATAATTATTGATATTATAATTATGACAATATCAACACCAGATTTAATTTTTGGTAATAGAGTTTCAAATTATCAAGAACATACATTACTTCCATTATTTTATTATTTTCCAATAATTATAATATCTTCAATAATAGTTTATAGAGAAAAAATTAAATTATATGAATATAATTATATAATTAGTATATATTTTATATTTAATATTTTTTGTTTTTACTTCTATTCTTTTAGTGATATTTATATTTATAATATATCTTTCTTAATTATTTTAAATATATATAATTTATTTAAATTATTTACTACTAAAAATTATTTTTATTTGAATATTTTGTTATTTAATGTATTTATTTTATCTGGTTTTTTATTAGAATTTAACATTCTTTTATATATACCATATATGTTTATTAATATTATATTAATAATAATATTTTTATTGATAAGTAAAATTTCTAACAAAAATAATATTCTTTAAAAAAACTATTTTTGTTTGACATCTGTATTTTTTTTAGATAAAATAAAGAAAAAAGGATATTGAAAATATATGGCAGAAAAAAATAAAAATTTAGAAGCATTTTTAAAAAAAACAGAAAAAGAATTTGGTAAAGGTTCAGCTTTTATTCAAGATGGAAATGTAATTGAGGACATTGATTCAATTAGTACAGGTTCATTGAATTTAGATAAAGCTATTGGTGTTGGAGGTATTCCAAAAGGAAGAGTTATTGAAATTTATGGACCAGAAAGTTCAGGTAAATCAACTATATGTTTAGAATTAACTAAAAATGCTCAACAAGATGGACCAGTCTTATTTATAGATACTGAACATGCATTAGATATGAAATATGCTAAAAATTTAGGTGTTGATTTAGGAAATTTAATTGTTTCACAACCAGATTCTGGAGAAGATGCTCTTTCTTTACTTGAAAATGCAGCTATGGAGGGAATATTTTCTTTAGTAGTTGTTGATTCAGTTGCAGCATTAACAACAAGATCTGAATTAGATGGTAATGTAGGTGATGCCAAAGTTGGTGAACAAGCAAGGTTAATGTCAAAAGCATTAAAGAGAATTGTTCCTATTTTAAAAAAAACAAATACAACAGTTATTTTTACTAATCAAATTAGAATGAAAATTGGTGTAATGTTTGGAAGTCCTGAAACAACATCTGGTGGAAATGCATTAAAATTTTATGCTTCATTAAGACTTGATATAAGAAGAATTAAAACTAACAATGAAGAAGGTTCTGCAATATCAAATAAAGTGAGAGTAAAAACCATAAAAAATAAAGTAGCTCCACCATTTAGAGAAGCAGAATTTGATATTGTTTTTGGTAAAGGTATTGATTATATTGGTGAGTTAATTGATATTGCTATAAAACAGAATATTATTGATAAAGCTGGTGCTTGGTTTTCTTATGAAGATATTAAAATAGGTCAAGGTAAAAGTAAGGTTAGAAAATTTTTAACTGATGAAAAAAATGAAGTTTATTTTAAAGAAATTGAAGATAAGGTATTATCATTTTTAAATGATATTAAATTACCTGAAATTGAATTAACTGAGGAAGAAGTACTTATGTAATTAATATTATAATCCATTAATAATTTAGAACTGAATTACCACAAAGAAAAATTAGAATTTTATATAAAAATAGTTTTATAAAAACTATTTTTATTAATTGTAAATAATTTAACTAATGTCTAAATTATGAATAATTGAGATTTTTATTTTATATTATTAAATAATATTATCATTTTTTAATACATCTAACTACTGTTGAAAATGATTGTTTACCACTTATATTTAGAATAAAAGAATAATAGTCATTATTATTATATCTAAAAATTGTTCTAGTTATATCATGCATAAAATAATTTACATTAAGTCTTCTATCTAATTTATGAAGCATTATTCTTAATCAAAAACCTGGTTGATTAATTTTTTGATTTAAATAATATCCAGCTAATGGCATTTTTAAAAAACTATCTATATCTAAATCATTATGAATTGTTTTACTAAAAATATTATTTACAGCTGATCTTATTTCAGTTTCTGTTGGTATAGTCCAACCAGTAGGACATGGATTTCCATCAGATACATCATAATAAAAATATTTACTTTCTAAATTTGGATTAATATACCAATTTGTATTGTTATAATAATTTCCAAAGGCAGTATCATCTATTTGATCTCCAAATGATTTTCCCATAATTCTAGGATCTATTTTTTCATGAATTGGTGTTCTTGCCATTGATAAATTTATTAAACTAAAAATTAATGCACTTGATATTATTTTTTTTTTTGATATAATAATTAAAAAAAAAGAGAAAAAATGGCAAAAAAAAGAATTAGATATATATGTACTGAATGTGATTATGAAGCTGGTTTTAAATTTGGTTTATGTCCATCTTGTAAAAAAGGAAAAGGTGTTCCAATAGAAAATTCCATTGAATTAGAAAAATTAAATGGAAAAAAAATTGAAATTGATATTAATAAAGAATTTGAATATAAAAATATTAAAAATGTTGATTTGAGTGATAATAATGGTATATATTTAGATACATGTTATATTTTATTAAATAATGTATTTGGAAATAAAAAAGGAATAGAGAAAAATAGTTTAACACTTTTAAGTGGTGCTCCTGGTATTGGAAAATCAACATTACTTTTAAAAATAATTGATAGTATTTCAAAAGAACATAAATCTGCATATATAAGTACTGAAGAAAGTTCAAAACAAATAAAACAAAGATATAATAGACTTAATTTAAATCAAGAATTTGTAATTGATAATTTAAAAAATGTACATGAAATATTTAATAAATACAAAAATTTTGATTTTTTAATACTTGATAGTATAAATGAACTGTATATTGAAGATTCAGGTGTAAAAGGTGGAACTTCTCAGTTAAAAGAAATAACTTCAACATTAATGAAATTATCAAAAGAATTTAATACTACAATTATTATTATTGGTCAAGTAGTTAAAGATGGTTCAATTGCAGGACCAAAAAATATGGAACATATGGTTGATACTATTTTATTTTTTGATAAATATGATACAAGTAATAAATATAGAGTTATTTATTCTAATAAAAATAGATTTGGAAAAACAGATGAAATGGTTATTTTTGAAATGAAAGAAAGTGGTTTAGAAGAAATAGAAAATCCTTCTTTACTTTTCATTGATAAAGATAGAAAAAATAAAATTGGTTCTTCAATATCTTTAATAAAAGATAAAGGTAGACCTATTTTTGTTGAATCTGAAGCTCTTTTAATAGAAACAAAAGCTGATACACCATATAATCAGGCTATTGGTATTGATTTAAAAAGATTAAATCAAATAACTGCAATTATTGGTAAATATTGTGGGATAAAGATATATAATTATAATTTATTTGTAAATATATTAAATGGATTAACTGTAAAAAAAACAAGTATTGATTTATCTGTTTTAATGTCAATATTATCTTCTTTTAGAAACAAATCATTAGATGATTATATTTTTATAGGTGAATTAACATTATCTGGAAATATAAAAATGGTTGAAGATGAAGAATATTTAATTGAACAAGCTAAAAAAATGGGATTTAAAAAAATAATATCAAATACTACTTCTTATAAAAGAATTGATGATGTTTTAGAACTTATTTAACAACATAAATCACAAGTATTCCATATTAACTGGGGTATAATATTAGTAAAGTTTTTGATAATTCATATGAATAGTTTTTATAAATATATTTATATATATGGAAATGATAATCCTTTATGGTTAGGTAATTCAAATAAGATATTCTATGAAGCTCCACTCCCTAAAGGAAGTGGTTTCTTAAAGTTAAAATAATTTAACTTTAAGAGGCTGGAACACACAGCCGTTATACAGTATCCTATCAATTAAGGAATTCTGCTTACTTTTATTTAATTTTTTTCTAAGAATATTTATTGCACCATTAATATCAGCATTAATTAATTTACCGATTGATGATTGAAATAATCCTCTCTTAACTCTTTTTCCTGAATATTTGTCATGCTTTTGAATAGTTTCAAGAGAAAGTGAATCACATTTAGATGTATAAGACTCTTCAGTTTCAATAAGTTTAATTCCATTTAATTTAGCTTTATACTTTAAATATTCTATGAATTTTGTATGAGGAATATTGACAAAGTTTTGATTATTTCTTTTTCCAATATTAATTTTTGATTTCCATTGTTTATTTTTTCCAATAACAATATTTCTAATATTATTATTCAAACAATATTTAATTATATATTCAGAAATTTTATGTAATATATCTTTTATTTGATTATTTCTTTTATTAGTAATTATATCAATTTTATTTGAATATTCTTTATTATGAAATTTTTTATTATTTGATTGTAGAATAGATTTTTGTTTATTATAAAATCTTTTTACCTGAATTCCAATTATCATTGTGAATTGTAAATGTTTGTGAAGTTAATTGAAATGATTGGTAACCATTTTGAGTATATTTTTTGTATTTTATTTTTCCAATCATATTTCCATTTTTAATTTTTTTAATTATTTTTTGAGTTTCTTTATTATATTTTCTTCTTTCTTGTTGGATTATATTATTTTTTAATAATAGTTTTCTTGATTTTATTATTTGTGTAACTTGAGTATCAATAATTGAATTTTTTATATATTCAGGTTTTTTGTTATTTAGTTTTAATTTTTGATTATTTTCATATTCAGTAGTTTTTATTGAATAGATTATATTGTATGCTTGATTTGCTGTAAACATTAAATCTTTAAGTAATCTTGATTGTTCATTATTTACTAATAATTTATATTTATAACCTTTTTTCATAATTAAATTATACTACAATTGAAATTAATATTCA
>Ga0114934_10000030_pt1 | contig 71549 bp, 54 predicted proteins | sample 4SBtaG_2_FD_99695 | JGI IMG/M metagenome (GOLD analysis project Ga0114934, IMG submission 99695) | Deep subsurface microbial communities from Kolumbo volcano to uncover new lineages of life (NeLLi) - 4SBTROV10_white metaG | ecosystem: Environmental > Aquatic > Marine > Volcanic ...
CGAGAAACCCACATTTGATTCAGCGAAAACAGCAGAAGAACCGACAACCAAAGAAGCGAAAGCGAGACCTGTTAATAATTTTTTCATGATAATATCCTTAATAAAGTTAAAAAAGCGATTCGATGATCATTACCAGAGGAGGTGGGTAATGTGGACCTTCCGGGTCCAACTCATACAGCCTTAAAAGTTCGGTGTGGGGCTGTTCGTCCTTTCAAGTGTTACTTTACGCACCTAGAGCGGGATTCTCTGTACGTTATTCACACGTTTTTTGTGAAATTCGCACGATGATTGGTCTGGGACTCTTTATATTTATATACTGATGAAGTTTTTACGGGAGCTTTTATCAAGCAATAACAGGTAGGTAAATTGATGACTTCGATATTTATTTATATTCTCTGAGTAGACCCATCCTGCGGGTTTGATTTAGTCCCGCTGAATATTAATTCGACAGCTCATAAACAATCCGGCCAGCAACCAGTGTGTGAGTTACACGTCCCTGCATTTTCTGCCCAAAAAATGGTGTATTAAGGCCTCGACTCTGCCAGTTGTCTGGACTTGGTATCCAGCTATGTTGCGGATCGAAAATGCATAAATCTGCTACTGTCCCTGGCGCTAGCTGGCCAATTTCAAGACCGAGAATTTCTGCCGGACGGCTGGTTAAACCGGCAATTGCGTGACTCATGCTGACACAGCCTGAGTCAACCAGCCGTAAAGTCAGTGGCAGCAGGGTTTCCAGTGTAGACATTCCAGCTTCCGCGGATTCAAATGCGTTCAGTTTGGCACCTTCTTCATGCGGTTGGTGATCTGAACAGATGGCTGCAATGGTTCCATCGGCAATACCTTTGCACAGACGAATCCTGTCGTTGCTGGAACGCAACGGTGGCAAAACACGGAATGTCGCGTCATAGTCGGTCAAATCCAGTTCGGTCAAATGTAATTGATGGGCGGATACATCTGCGCTTACCTGAAGATCTCTTTGTTGAGCATTGGCGATCATTTCCACAGCGCGTCCGCAACTGAGTTGCGCAAAGTGAACTCTGGCTCCGGTTTGTTCCACCAGAGCCAGCACCTGGGCTACTGCGACTGTTTCAGCCGCCTCGGGTATTCCTGGCAAACCCAATCGGGTGGCGACAGTTCCTTCGTGAACCACTCCCTGGTCGCGTAGCCAGTGATCTTCTGGACGAACAATCACTAACATATCGAAGCTTGTTGCATACTCCATTGCTCGTCTTAATATTAATGAATTAAAAACAGGAGATAAAGCATTGGTGACGCCAATACAGCCTGCTGATTTTAGAGCCCGCATTTCGCTTAATTCTTCACCGTTTAAGTTTCTAGTCAGTGCGCCGATGGGTAAAATACGGCATTTTCCAATTCTATCCGCACGATCTTTTATCAATTCTGCAACCGCCGGAGTATCGATGACTGGCAAAGTATCTGGAGGGCAACATAAGGTCGTTATTCCAGCGCTGACTGCTGCGGTGACCTCACTTGCAATTGTTGCTTTGTGTTCTAATCCGGGTTCTCTGACTCGTGCCCATAAATCGATCAAACCAGGGCATACGACATGGCCAGGGACTTTAATCTCGCGATCAGCGTGAAACCCTTCTGGAGCTCTGCCGACTGAAACAATTTGACCTTTGGCGATGTAAACCGATTCTTCTTTATCGATATTGTTTGCAGGATCAATGAAACGACCACCGGTTATCACCAGTCTCGGTGACGACATATCAGGATAACTCCCTGGATTTGGAGTGCATAGCCATAGTCATCACTGCCATACGGATAGCAATACCATTACTGACCTGTTCAAGAATAACAGATGCATTCCCGTCGGCGACCCGGGATTCAATTTCTACACCTCGATTTATGGGTCCCGGATGCATTACGATGGCATCCGGATGGGCAAATTTCAGTCGTTGTTCGGTTAGACCGAAGCCACTGTAATATTCGTGTTCACTTGGCAACAGTGCACCCCGCATACGCTCTTTCTGTAGTCGCAGCATGATTATCACGTCAACATCTTTAAGCCCTGTTTCCATGCAGTGAAATACCTCGACACCCAGGAATTCTGTATTGGTTGGTAGTAATGTTCGGGGTGCTATGACCCGAACTTCTGCAGCACCGAGAGTATTCAAAGCCAGGATTTGTGAGCGGGCGACCCGAGAATGCAGGATATCCCCTACGATAGCGACACGTAGAGATTCAAAGCTTTCTTTATGTCGTCGAATGGTGAACATATCCAACATCGCCTGAGTGGGATGAGAATGTCGACCGTCGCCTGCACTGATTACGCTGACGTGAGGTGCAACATGCTGGGCGATGAAGAATGGAGCGCCACTATCGCCATGTCGAATTACGAACATGTCAACATACATGGCTTCCAAATTGCGAATGGTATCCAGTAAGCTTTCACCTTTGCTGGTTGCTGATGTTTCAATATTGATATTCAAGACATCCGCAGATAATCGTTTTGCGGCTATTTCAAAGGTGGCACGGGTTCGTGTGCTGTTTTCAAAAAATAGATTGACTATGGTTTTTCCTCTGAGAAGAGGAACCTTTTTTACAGGCTGATTTGCCACTCCGGCGAAGGACTCGGCTGTATCCATAATTCGAGTCAATAATTCTTTATCCAATCCTTCAATGGATAAAAAATGCCTGAGTTGGCCTGTTGTGTCTAATTGAATATTCTGACCGAGTTCAGTCACAATAATAGTGTCGATTTGTTGAGGTTAATTATCAAAAGTATAGGTTCTCAGTTCCAGTGGTTCGGGTCCGCTTAATTTTATACGCTGGTTGGCTTTCAAATCCACCCGGGTACCCACACAGTCTGCCTGAACGGGAACCTGCCGACCATCACGTTCAATTAAAACGCCTAAAAAAACCCGACCGGGTCGGCCATAGTCAAATATTTCATTTAAGGCTGCGCGAATAGTCCGGCCGGTATACAGCACGTCGTCGATTAATAAGATGTCTCGTTCTTCGACCTCAAAAGGTAGACTGCTTGGTTTGACCTCCGGGTTGACCCCAATTTGAGAAAAATCATCGCGGTAAAAGGAGATATCCAGAGTGCCCAGCGGTTCAACGAAGCCCAGACGTTCGTATAGCATTTTTGCGACCCAGGCACCTCCTGTATGAATCCCTATCATTAAGGGGTTAACCACTTGTCTTTGGTTCATCATTAGGTCAACAGATTGTGCGAGCTGATCGGCAATCTTGATTATATCCATTGTGGGTTCAGTCATTCAGCCTTTCTCGTTGCCTTTTATCGTTTAACCAGGTTTGTAGAATTAATTGTGCAGCGAGTTGATCCTGAATTTGCCACAAATCTTTTGCATTGGTTTTCAAGTCATCAAACAATAGTTGTTTTGCCTCGAATGTTGTCAGTTGTTCGTCCAATTGATGAACTGGCAGACCATAGCGTCCTTCTAGTTGTCGACAAAAGCGTTTAATTACTGGGGTCACGGGGTTGTCAGAACCATTCTGTTGATGCGAAATGCCAACAACAAGTTGGCCGGGTTTCCATTCAGTGATCAGTGACGAAATATTTTGCCAATCCGGTTTTTGCTGAACGGCTCGAAGAGTCCGCAAAGGATTCGCAATAGCAGTCTCCAGGGAACCTACCGCAATACCTATTTTTTTAATGCCAAAATCAAATCCCAGGCAAGTATCGTTATCAACACGATATTTTTTAGAGGTATTTGCAATTAAAACTTTAGCAACAGGCATGAAATAAATTTCGCAACAAGGCAGGAGAGAATAGGCGTACAGTGAGCTATTTGGCTGGTTTCGTAATCTTGTAGATGGGTAAAAACCAAACCAGTTTTGGCGAATATAAAATACATGGTTTCTATTATTAGCTACCAACTAACTAGGCATGGCCTGCACCAGAAGATAATAAATCCATATTAACACCCATATGCTCAGCTGCCGAATGCCATCTTTGCTCTGCCGGTACATCAAAGAGAATCTGGTCTTGTGACGGGGAATTTAACCAGGCGTTTTCGATAATCTCATTCTCCAGTTGTCCTTTTCCCCAACCCGCATAACCAAGAGCAACAACCATTTTTTTGGGACCCTGGCCGCTTGCAATTGCCTCAAGAATATCACGGGAAGTAGTTAAGGCAATAGTATCTGTTACCTGAAGTGAAGACTCCCATTTCTGTTTTGCATCATGGATTACAAAGCCGCGTTCGGGTTGAATCGGGCCTCCATAAAATACCGGTAAATTTTTTACATTCTCAAGACACACATCGATATCCATCTGGCTCAAAATATCGTTTAGTACCAGCTCGGTGGGCCGATTTATTATTATTCCAAGGGCGCCTTCCGTATTGTGCTGACACATATAGGTTACGGTTCGACTAAAATTCGGATCTCCAAGCCCGGGCATCGCAATTAAAAAATGATCAGTTACATTCAGTGTTTCCATCATAAAGCTATTAGATTCTGTTGTGTTATGTATTATTTTCCACAATTCGGACGGTTTCCATTGTTCAACGGGATGTTGTCATATGTGAATCATCAGAAAATTTCCAGGTACGTGTAATAACCAGTACATCAGCATCACCGCTTAGGACAGATGGAAAGGGCGCAAAGGGGGCAGCCAGACGAACAATGCGAATAGCCCCGTCGTCCAAAGCTTTATGTCCTGAAGAACGCCGCGTCTTAATACTATAAATGGTGCCATCCTGTTTTATGCCAACGGCCAGTAATAGTGATCCGGATAAGTTTTTTCGACGGGCTTCATCCGGATAGTTAAGGTTACCTACGCGCTCTACTTTATCCTGCCAGGCTTTTTCGTACGCGGCGGCTTTATATCGATGCGCATTCACGGAATTTATGAATTTTATACGTGGCCGCTTAGCCATGTCTTCCTGAACCTGCTCGATTTCAGCGCCCAAAAGAGCGATCTGGTGAGATAAACCGGCCGCGGTTAGTATGGTTTTTTCCTGTTTTTCTTCCTGGATATTTTTTTCTCCAGACGCTACTTTTAAATCGGAAGCCATCGGTGTTGTAAGTCGAGGTGTTTGTGATTCTTGCGGAGCGTTTTTGGGTTTACGGACGTCCCTTCTTTCTACAGGTGGTTGTATTTGGCCGCTTGCTGCGGTTATCTGCGGTTTTGGTTCAGATTTTTCCAGAGCCCTGCCGCTGCCGATCTGATTTTGTTGCGCCAGAAAATCCGCTTCTTCAGGCGCATTTTTTGTCGGCGTGTTTACCAATGCAATTTGTAGTGACTTATTAATTCGTTCAGGCGTTGGCGCTTCAAAACGCACTCCGATTATAATCAGGGTATGTGCCACGATAGCGAAAAACACCGTAATCATGAGACGGTCTGTATCCGAAATGGGTGAACGTGTTATTAGAAAGTCCTGCATATATCGATTATTTGGGTAAATAGGTTTCAATTTGATCGAACAGTTGTCCACAAATATTCAAGTTATATAGTGAGTCCAGTTCCTGAATGCAAGTGGGGCTGGTTACATTGATTTCAGTAACGAAGTCTCCAATTATATCCAGGCCAACAAATATTAATCCTTTTTTCTTTAACTGAGGGCCAATTTTTTTTGCCAGCCAATAGTCCTTGTCTGATAATGGTATACCTTCAGCTCGACCACCTGCCGCCAGATTGCCACGGCTTTCACCTTTTGCCGGGATTCTAGCCAGTGCATAGGGAACAGGTTCGCCGTCAATCAATAAAACTCGTTTATCACCCTGTTCAATTTCAGGTAGAAAACGCTGCGCCATCACGAAGCGGCTTCCGTGCCCGGTCATTGTTTCCAGGATAACACTAATATTCGGATCATCAGGCCGCAGGTGGAAAATTGAGGCTCCACCCATGCCGTCTAATGGTTTTATTATGATTTCACCCTGTTCCCGGAGAAATTCCCTAAACCGCAATGGTTCTCGTGCAACCAGTGTAGGGGCGCAGCATTCAGAAAACCATGCAGTATAAAGTTTCTCATTGGCATCCCTCAAGGACTGGGGTTTGTTAATAACCAATAAGCCGTTGGCTTCGGCGGATTCCAATAAATAGGTTGCATAAATATACTCCTGATTGAATGGGGGATCTTTACGCATAAGAACCGTATCCAGTGTATGCAACGGCAGTTCTTCTTCATCCAGAAAGTGATACCATTCCTGGCTATTCCTTTCTACCTGTAGACTTCGCATGCGGGCAAAAGTTTGCCCGTCTCTCATAAAAAGGTCATTGAGCTCCATATAGTAAATCTGCCATCCACGAGATTGGGCTTCAAGTAACATGGCAAAGCTACTGTCCTTTGCAATGTTAATATCCTGTATCGGATCCATGACGATACCGAGTTTTAGATTCATCGACAGCCTCCAGGGCTGTAAACTTTGTCAGGCAACGGGTTCATTAATATTCTAGTCTATAGAAAGTATTTTAATTGCTACTCTGTTCATGCAAATACTGGTTTTTCAGTTGCACATAATGTTGTCCTGAATATTCCAGCATTTCCAGTTCTTTGGGCGTGAGTTGACGTACTTTACGGATTGGTGCACCAACGTACAGATTTCCGGCTTTTAGTGTTTTCCCCGGTGGTACCAGGCTACCCGCACCTACGATAACGTTATCCTCTATGTTTACGCCGTCCATTACGATGGCACCGATCCCGATCAAGCAGTTATTGCCTATGGTACATCCATGAATCACTGCGCGGTGTCCAACCGTAACACCTTTACCAATTGTTACCGGGAAACCCTCCGGGCTGTATTCACCCTGATGTGTTCCGTGTAACACACAAGCGTCTTGAATATTGGTTCCTTCGCCAATCGTAATATGAAACACATCACCGCGAATAACCGTCATCGGCCATATGGATACATCGTTGCCGATGGTGACTTGACCGATTACGGTGGCGTATTCATCGATGTATACGCTTTTGCCCAATTCTGGACGATTACCTTTGTAAGATTTGATTGGCACGTTATTTACCTGTTTACGGTGTCATTGAATTTTGTGAGTGGATCTAACTATACTATCTAGGAGGCTGTCCGAGAATAGAAGTCGTTACCAGGGATAGTGATTCTGAAACTATTTTTTCGATAATAAAGAGGCGAATCTCAGTCATCTTTAACGATTTTAATCGGAAAAATGGGCCAAAATCCACTTTTCTATAGTAGGTTTTCTATTATTGGACAGCCTCCTCGACGGTTTTCCGAGAATAGAACTTGTCTTTAGAGATCTTGGTTTTGAGGCCATTTTTCCGTACAGGCTCTCAATTCCCGGGCTGCCTCACAGGAGAGGTCCAGGAATATTTCGTGCCTGTAACGGTTTAATTTATTCTCAATAATTTTCTGAGATTCTGATTATTCGTTAAATATTTTTTTGTCTGATTATACGGAGCGGCTCATGTTAGTGGGTGGATTTTTATTTCTTGCTATTGTTGTAGTGATTACCATTTATTTGATTATTATCTATAACCGCCTGGTTTCTTTAAAGCACAATACATCAAAGGCCTGGTCCAATATTGATGTCTTGCTTAAACAGCGGCACGATGAAATACCTAAACTTGTTGCGACCTGCCAGCGCTATATGCAACATGAACAAGAGACTTTGGAAAAAGTCATGCAGGCCAGAAGCAGCGTTTTTAGTGCCCGCGAAAGTGCCGACATTTCTTCACTAGGTCCTGCTGAAACGCTGCTTCGTCAAGGGTTAAACTCATTGTTCGCAGTTGCGGAAGCATATCCGGAATTGAAAGCTAACGAATCATTCCAACACTTGGAAAATCGAATTACAAATCTGGAGAATACCATTGCGGATCGTCGAGAATTCTATAATGAAAGCGTGAACAATAATAACACCCGAATCGAACAGTTCCCAGATGTGCTTGTCGCACGCCTGTTTAATTTTTTAGCGTTTGAACTTCTTGTGTTTAGCAGCGATGAAAAGAAAGATGTAGACGTTAAAGCCTTATTTGCGTAAATCAGTTGGCCGTAAGGTGTCATTAGATTTTATACGTCATATATCTCCGAATTCATTCTGGTTATTTGTCGTAATTGGCATCATTATCAGTTTGTGTTTGTTGTATTATTCTTTTCGAACCCTGCGAACCACCCGTATTATGGAGGATACCCCGACCTCGCAAATACGGTCAGCAGCACAAGGTTACATTGAGCTTGAGGGCTGTGCAGTACGAATGGATGGAGAGCCTGTGGTTGCTCCACTGACAGGCCAGACCTGTGTTTGGTATTGCTACAGCATAGAAGAGCGGTCATCGGGTTCTTCAGGTATTTCCTGGTATGATCTTATAGAGGGGTTCTCCAGGGATAAAAGTTGGACTGCGCTGGGTAGTGAAGTCAGTGACGCAATATTCCAGATTAAAGATGATACGGGTGAATGTATTATTGATCCGGATAATGCTGAGGTTACCCCAAGTATTACGCAATGCTGGTATGGCGATAGCCGTTTTCCTGAGCAGGTTCCGCAAAGGTTTGGATTTAAATGGTTTTATTTGTTTACTAATCCTCGCTACAGGTACACAGAAAAACGTATTCATGACCTGGATCCACTTTATGCAATGGGTATGTTCTTAACATTGGGCAGTGACCAGGTTATTCCCTCGATTGATAACGAAGTAAGAGATTTACTATCAAGCTGGAAACGTGACAAACAGGCATTGTTGAAACGGTTTGATTTAAATGGTGATGGCACAATCGATATTAGGGAATGGGCGGTTGCACGAAAGGTTGCCAGGAAATCGATTCAGCAATCCAGAAAAACAGAAAGAGACCAGCCTATGATACATGTGATAAAAAACCCAAGCGACGGTCAAATGCCGTTTCTTTTATCTGCGGTACCACAAAAACGACTGATTTCACGAAGCAAAAGGTATGCGAGTTTATTCGCGGTGGGTTTTTTTATCATTGGCCTGGCGGTGGCCTGGGCGACTCATTTTCGTTTGAATGCGAATTAATTCAGCCGTAGCGCAATCCGCAGTCAAATGTTTACTGGAATTGTGATTGGGTCAGTCAGACCTCCTGGAAAGTTTTTCTCAAAGACGCTTAGGTCATCTTAAAAAATTTATTTCGCCTGTTTGAGCATTCAATTGACTAAATTCGGAACAATTTTGTCCGATACGGACGTGAAAGTAAAAAGCTTTTATTATTCAAATGTTTTGACATTGCTCGGTGATACTAATTTAAATTAATGGTTTAAGCGGTTTTAGATGGAATGGTTCTTCGAGTTTTGCTTGACGAGAAGGGAAATTAAAAACTGCTATACTCATTACTGATAACTGAAGCTGATCTCCACCGCATTGCGGAATTTTGATTACTGACGGCAAGCAAGCTGAAACTGATAAGCACATTCATAACTTTTGAAATCCACATAAATGTCACTAATTTCTCGTATTTTCTCCGGCTCGTCCAATGAACCTGTTGACCAGGGAAAGACTTCGGTTGGTCCAGCCTCTGCTATACAGCAGGAAGAAATCAGTGTTGAAATTTTGAAACAACTCATTCCCATTCGTAATCTTGAGGACGAAGAATTGAGTGCTTTTGCTACCGAAATTCGACCAGAAAAGTTTCCGCTTCAATCCACACTGTTCGAGAGTGGTGTCGACACGGATTCTGTCCTTTATCTGCTGGACGGAACTGTATCAATGGAAACAGAGTGTGGTAAAAACTATACAATAGATTCTGATTCTGCAAAGGCCAGGTTCCCGCTTTCCAGTGGTCGTAAACACAGTGCTACGGCGAAAGCTGAGTCGGAAGTTTGTGTGCTTCGAGTATCGAATCGCATTATGGGGTCAACAGAAACAGTTGGATCCGATACATCGTTTACTACCGCCATGAGCAAGTTGAATGTTAGTAGCGAAGTACGTGAAAGTCGGTTATTCGAAGCATTCTGCCAACACTTTTCACAAGATAGCCCAAAATTGCCGACATTACCGGATGTTGCAGTCAAGTTACGCGAGGCCATCGAAAAAAATGGTTCTCTCAACGATGTGGTAGAGATCGTTCAAGTGGACACAACGATTGCAGCCAAACTGATTCAGGTTGCAAATTGCCCTCTCTATGTCGCGTCCAAGTCGGTTAATAATTGTCGCGATGCAGTGCTAAGACTGGGTCTGAATGCAACGCGAAATCTGGTCACCAGTATAAGTATTAAACATTTAATGCAGTGCAAACAGAAAGAGATTCGTCAGCGACTGAAAGCGTTGTGGAAACAGAACGCAAACCTGTCGTGTTTAAGCTTTGTATTGGCCTCAGAAACCAAAGCGGTTAATCCCGAGGAAGCGCTACTCGCGGGACTAATTTGTGATGTGGGTGTGATCCCTTTTCTACAATTTGTCGACAATTTTCCTGTGGATCTGTATGAACCTGAAGAAATCGATCTGATTGCTCCAATTATTTGTGCACCTGCGGGCGCATTTTTGCTTAAAAAATGGGATTTTCCTGAGAATTTGGTGGCAATTCCTGAACTGGCGGAAAAATGGTATCACGACGAGAGTGATACGCTTGATTTGGCGGATATTGTCATTCTGTCAAAACTTCATAGTTACATCGGTACACCGAATATGGCAAATCTTCCAGCAATCAATTCGATTCCTGCCTGCAGTAAGCTGAAAGATGGTACTTTGTCTCCGGAACATTCTTTGAGCGTCTTACACAATGCCAAAGACAGGATAAAGGAAGCTTTTTCTATATTTGCGTCTTAGTTGAACTTCATTAAGGAGCGAGGCATTAATAATATGCGAAAGATTGACGCAGGATTATTGTTTGTCTTCAAGGCGTAGCCACAGGCGCATAGCAGGGCTACGCAACTGTTGCTACAACGCAGAAGACGGACAATAAGACAAGTCAAGATTCGTATATTATTGAATACTCGCTCCTAACAGGCTTTTGCGTTGTCAACGCCTTGCTAAGCGAAATACAGGAACAACGCGTTCTAAAGTTGAACCCTCACCATGCTGGTAACCCTGTCCATTTCGACACAACCTGAAACCATGATCGGAAAATATGATCAAGTCCCTGTCCGGATCCAGCCGTTCGGCAATTTTTGAAAGTTCAATTTCCAGTTCAGCGACGATCAGTTTCTTCATGTTATTAAATTCGATGGTACGATTATGTATCATCCGATCTATGACGTTGCATTTTTCGAAGGAATGCTTGATTTCTGCATCCAATAACTGTCGATAACACGCGTCCGTATTCGTGTTTCTGGACATCTCGGCAAACTCTATCTGTGTCGGCCGCCACCCATTGAACGACAATTCGATTAAATTTTGAACAGGCTCCAATAATGGAAGTCCCCAGCAATCCAGCAACAGCCATTGTGCTGATCGGTATTGTTTCAAGGTATCGGCTAGTGTTGGTAGTACGTTAGTCAGGCTTGCATTGGCCAGATCTTCCAGACGGTCGAGCCAACGAGTCCGCGCCAGGTGGCAAAACCTGTCATGAAATCGGTACAGCGCGAGACTTACTGCGGCAAGTCCCTGGGGCGTTACAGGATTTTGCGCAAATAAAAGTTGTTGTACTGAAAAAAGTAATGAAGTTACGTCGGGCTTTTCATCCGGCAACGCTAATTGACCGTCAATCAGACCTTTTAGAATAATATCCTGGCTCTTCTGATCCAGGCCCAATTGATCTATGCGCTGAATTGCAGCGCTGCTGACCCACTCTAAACGTATCTTTTCACTGAGTTGTTTTTGCTTCGCACGTGGCAGTGAATCGGGTAACCTTTGGCCAAAACGCAGGCACTGTTGCAAACACCATTCAAGCAATGCATCGTCTGTATCGTTATTAGAAGAAGCGTGCACCAGCTTTATTCGTCGACCTTTATATCGAGTGAACAATTCTGCCAGGGATTGCAGTAGACTCTCTGGATTCCAGGCCCTGTCACCCGCTAACTTGCTAATTACACTGACATCCATGGTCTCAGTACTATCTACTCCTGAGAGAAATTGTTCGAATTCTACGATATCTTGAATATCAGGGATCGATACCTGGCCTGTCAGGTAGCCCGATACATTATCTTTACTATTTTGTGGCCAGTTTTTTATACGCTGCTTGACTGAATCCTGATCAAAAAATTCCTGCAATCGGGTAACGATATCGTCCTTAATATTAATAAATTGTTCCAGCGTCGAAGTAAATGGGCTTGATGCTCCATCGAATCCGCAACCGCACTGGGGTTGAAATTCCAGGTTGACCAGTCCTCGACAGTAATGCCTGTCACACTGTCTTCGGCATGTTTCCAGATTTTCCAGGCTTTGTGACAGTCCAAGGTGTTGACTGAATGCGATCGGTGGTGGCTTCCATTGCCACGCCGAACGGGTTGATTGAGTTTGCCACCATTGATCATGGCGTTTTTGGTATTCCAGTTTATAGCGGTCATAGATTAGTTGAGCACCGTGCAACCAGTTCTGAAGGTCTTCTGGATGGTCAAAATCTGGTGTTTCCCCCAAATTCTCGATCGATTGATTTATGGGGCTGGTGGATATGGATTGTTGTGACAAAAGACCGAAAAGATGCTGCAGACGACGCAATTTCTCCAACAATTGAGGTAATTGTTGTGCCAGGTTTTCAAAGTCTCTTACCTCGTGGATAAAGTCACTTATCGAATTCACCTGGGTGTAAAATTGTTCGAAACTGTGTAAATCCCTGGTTTCTCCAGCAAGGTTTCGCCATTGGTCGATGTGGCGCTCCAATCGATCCGAAATATTGCAATCGTGTTTTTCAGATTGCAATGTAATCCTGAGTGTTTGTAATCGGCCAAGTTGCTTTTGCCCAATTTCGTAGAGCCTGTCTACTACACGCTTTTGAGCCAGTACTGTCCACTGTTTTGGGGTGCGGACTGAAAATGCTTCACATAGGCGTTGCATTGCCTTTAATTGGTCGACGCCCAATGCGAATCCAAGTTCAACGCGATCATACTGTAATGGATTGACCAGTGTCTCGAAATAATCTCGATACGATTTGCGTTCCTTGATGAGATCGATTTCGCCTTGTAACATTAAAAAAACCAGAAGCATATTCACCTGGTCGGCCACCAGCCCATAGATAGGGTCAGCAAAATGTCGGTGGACAGTTTTAGGTGAGGGGGAGTGTTCCAACAAAGGCATCAAAGCCTTGACCAGTTCAAGATTTTCTAAATTTTTAGCGACGACATAATCTCGTCCGGCGCGTTTGAGTAAACCCATTGGAACGAGATAGGCTTCTCGTATCAATTTTACGTAGTCGTCCGCATCGCCGCGACCTAAATCATCGTTCAGAGCGAATCGCATATAACGCAGCCACGCCTCTTTCGGTAGCCGGCCATGGGCGGGGGCGAAGCGTTCGAAAGCTGGATAGCGCCGCCGCAGAATGAGAACGGCAATAGCGTCTAGCCATTGAGTCAGTGTGTGTGTAGCAGGAAACCTCGGTGCATTTTCTCTATGTCCTTCGTCCGTGATCAATATGGATTCTGACCAACAGTGTCGTATTGCGCTTGAAAACGACGGTAACTTGCCCTGGATTCTTTGTGAAATTGATTTTTTATGTTCTGCTGCAATGGGTTTTTCATTCAGTCGTACTAGGGCAGCCAATTCAATCATGTCCTCGGTCAGGGTTAATTGCCCTGGTTCGATAGTGAGTATTCCTGAAACTGGTTGTGAATCTCCCCACGGAAGCCGGATGCAAAAAACCGTATCCTTCAAGTTCGTAGGGGACTGGTCACCGAACCAGACTGCGTATTCACGCTCATGAAAGTGCCACATGAATTGTCGATTCTGCCATTGGTTCCTCGGCAAACTAAATGGATTAAAATCTCCACCTGGTAGTAGAGGAACCAGAATTTCCGGTATAAATTGCTGTTGTTCTCGTAGTGCGTCAATCTCCAGTGTTAGAAACTTGTCAAGTTGAACGCGACCGTCATCCTTGAGTTCTAATTGGTAGCGGTTCGCTCTGCGGATAATATATCGCCCTTGCTCGGCGAGTTTGACCAGTACCTTTTCTACCACGGATAAATTTTTTTCCGGGTCGGTGAGGATGGTGCTAAACAGTAGCCATTCGGCAGCTTCTGCAACAGACAGCGATTCCCGGGATGGTGACAGGTGCACCAGTATCAAACATTTTAGAATTCGATGGGCTAAAGTTTGCAGAGCCTCTGTCTGAAAAAGTGTGGGTACATTGTTTTTGTACCAGGGCATTACCTGTTGTGCGAGCGGAACGAATTCCGGCTGTAATTCAAATAGATCGTAAAAGTGATCAATGATCAGATCGGGTGTCAACAAGCGACCCCAGGGTTGATCAAGAAATGCTTCGATGCCGCGTGCCGGATCACCCCGTAGTCTGGATACTGTAAAATCGACAACTCCACGGGATTGCGAAAACCGATCTCTGATCTCTTCGAGTAATTCGATGGTTGCCGGGTGCAGAGGATAGATATTGCTAAACAGGGTGTCATCAAAACCCGCGTTAGGAAACGCACGGCGTAAATCTGCAATCAGGTGTTGTGTCGCCAGTTGATAGTTTTCTTTCTTTTTTAAAATTCCGTCGGCGATCAGCGCTTTTACATGCGCAGGGCTTAGCATTAAACGAAATGGGTAACGATCCTTTATTTTTCGGTACAGGCTGTATTCAAGTTCTCCAGTGTGTTCGATGGCTTCCTGCATGGCGGCGATTACCCAGAAACGTCTGTCCTGAGCCCACTCCCCCATAAACTGTAAAAAACGAATATCTTCGGTGAAATGGCGTACATTACTTTTTGATTTCAGAAATTCGGACAATTCGTCGAGCACCAGAACGACACCGTCGGGTGTTTGTGAGTTAAACCAGTTGTCCCACGACTTGCGTCGGTCACCGGACGTTAATTCGATACCCAGAACTTCAGTAACGAGTTCTTCCAAGCGATTTTCGGAACTGAAATTGACTAAGGAGGCAAAGGAAACTGAGGGTGAATTGTCTAGCCACTCACCCGTTCTGATTTGCTGGATAAAATAAGTTAAAAAATGCGATTTACCGCTGCCATAGTGGCCGATTAAGAATACGCCAGAGCCTGCTGGGCGTTTGAAAATCTGTGCGAGTGCGCGTAGATGGTTGTCAATTTCCGCAGTAACAATAAAACTTTCGGATAACCAGTTTGGGTATTCAGATTCGAGATCGCTCAGTCGAACCACTGTAGGGTGTGGGATAACATCGACCCGGTTGCGGATGGGTTCTCTATCAAGCTTCATGGAAGCCATTGTATACTAGTACTCCTTCATACTTATATTGGCAGTTGCTCACTTCTCGACATAATCTATCCGCCAATATAACCTGGACAATGTACTCACTAATTTTATCAGCATAGTCAAAACCATCAATGGAACCCGCGTTGCAGGTCGTCAAAGTTCTGCGCAGAAATCTACTGCAGGCATTAAGAACCTGCAATCTGGGAGAGGCTGAATCTGTACTGCAGCAGCTCAAACTGGAAGCACCCTTGTCACTGGAAACGCGGGGTCTGGAGCTGGAATACCTGATCGCTGCCAATCAGTGGTCCAATGCAAAATTGCTGGCTGAGCAATTGTTGAGACTATACCCTGATTCTGCCCGAATTCAGTTTTTTGGGGGGCGAATTTACTACCGGGAAAAAGCTTATTCCAGAGCGCTGCAATGTTTTACAGAAAGTAACCTGATTCACAAGCACGCCAGAACTCAGCGCTGGATTGGCAAGACTCTGACCCAGGCAGGCCATTTTTCACAAGCCGAAGGGTTTTTGCTTGCATTGGTAGATAGTTTCCCGTCGGTTAGTTTGGATCTTGCCTGGCTGTACGAGCGCTCTGAACAGCCTTTGCGCGCGTTGGAGTATGTTGAATCTTATCTCAAAAAATATCCTGACGATCAATTCGCAAAAACCCAGCAACTTCGACTTCGCTCAATTTCAATGGAGCCCGATGCATTGGCGGAAGATGTTGATACATTGCTAGATCTTGATGAAAACATTCCACCTGAAATGCTGCCTGTTTATATACAGAATCTGTTAACCAGTGGCAATGGACAAGTTGCCCGGCAATTTATCTCGAATCACAAACAAAAACTCGACGGATCGACAGCCGCGTCAATTGCGTGGAATTGTCACAAACTTCAGGCCTATGATTTAGCCTTGGAACTCTTTATTCATGGTTTGATTGAACGATCATATGACGTTAAATACCTGTCCGCATTAGAATCTGCAGCCCGGCATTGTAATCGGGTCGCGGAGCTAATTCCGCATTACGAATCTCTTGCGGAAAGCGAAAAGCGACTGTATGGTCGGATAACGAAGCTTCGAAAAGAGCTTGGTACTTAGGCAAGATACCGTTGCACGTTCTCTGCGCAGAGGTACAGAATCTATAATCTGGGAGCCTCTATTTTCGATTTGGCTCCGGGAACCTTAACGTTGAATGCGCTGCATTCACACTCCAAATTGACCTTTTCAATAAAAATCAGCCTGACGCTACATGGATACTATTTTTAGGGAATATTTCCACATTATCTGGCAAAAAAAATTTTATTTTGCGCTGGTGCTGGTTTCTCTGAGCAGTGCCACGATACTGGATTTGTACGTTCCAATTTATTATAAAGCCATTGCCAATGGCTTGACGCAGCCCTATTCGGACGAGTTATTCACTTCACTGATCGAAGTTTTATTTTCCATAGCGACTTGCTACATCGGTATATGGTTTTCATGGCGACTGGTGGAAGTCGGCATTATCCCACTGGATGGAGGGGGAGTTGCTCTACTGGAAAAACGTTGTTTCGATGTATTGAAGAAACAACGATATGCCTTCTTCGAAAATAACTTTTCTGGCAGTTTAATCAAAAAGGCTCATCGGTTTTCAAGTTCATTCGAAGTCATCATGGACTGGTTTTTGTTTTATTTTTTCCAGAACGTTCTCGCAGTCATTATCTCCTTCGTGATTTTCTACAACCAGCAGAAAGAATTTGCCTACTATTTTCTTGCCTGGGTTGTTGTCTTTATCGGATGGAATTTCATTTTTTCAATATGGAAGTTACGCTTTGACAAAAGAGTGGCGAAATGGGACTCCCAACTTGGCGGAATCTATTCAGACGCTATCAGTAATATGTTCTTAGTTAAGACTTTTGCATTGGAGCGTACTGAACAGACGCAGGTTGACCAAACTGTAGACACCAAATACAAAAAGAAAAAGATTGCCTGGATTCTGATGTTTGTCTCCTTTGCTGTTCAGGGAATACTGACCTTCGGTATAGAGTTAATACTGTTTTATCTTATGATCGATAAATGGAAATCTGGAAATTTCCAGGTGGGTGAATTCGTTCTGTTTCAATCGATTTTACTGATGTTGATTCAACGATTGTGGGAATTTGGTCGTAACCTAAGAACATTTTTTACCGCAATCGCCGATGCGACAGAAATGGCGGATGTGTTTAGAAACGAAGACATTGAGAGCAATACACAGCTGGCAGAGACTCGAAAAGTACACGAAGGCGCAATTACCTTTGATAAAGTGGACTTTAATTACGCGAGAAAGGTAGATACCGAAAATCGTCTGTTCAAAAACTTTTTCCTGGATATTAAAGCCAAAGAGAAAGTAGCGTTGGTGGGCCAGTCCGGTTCTGGTAAAACCACCTTAACGAAACTACTTTTTCGTTTTTGTGAACCACAATCCGGTGCTATTCGTATTGACGGTTTTGACATCGGTGATTTCACTCTGGAATCGCTTCGAAAGCAGATTTCATTAGTTCCGCAACAACCCGAATTATTTCATCGCAGTATCCGTGACAATATTGCACTAAATCGCAGTGTGAGTGAAAAAAAACTAAGGGAGGTTGTTGAAAAATCACACTGTAGCGCATTTATTGACACATTGCCCAATCAATTGGAAACAGTGGTTGGGGAGCGTGGCATCAAACTTTCGGGTGGCGAAAAACAGCGTATCGCGATTGCTCGTGCGTTATTGGAAGATGCACCGATTCTGGTGTTGGACGAAGCAACCAGTGCCTTGGACTCTGTCACAGAAAAAAGTATACAGTCGGCAATGTTTGAACTCATGAAGACCAAAACCACCATTGTTATTGCGCATCGATTGTCAACCATACTGCGTATGGATCGGATACTGGTTCTGGAAACAGGCGAAATCGTTGAGCAGGGTACGCATCAGGAACTTTTGAACAAACAAGGAAAATACTATGAGATGTGGCAGCATCAGAGTGGTGATTTTTTGACCTTAGGGGAGGGGGCTGTTAGGGGGTAGGCTGTGAAATACCGGCACTATTGCCGATGAGTGTGCGGAAAATGGGAGTAGTTGACTTGTCATTTCTCTTGTCTTTCTTACGTGTGAAACTTGGGTGGAGAGTGTTGAGTCTCAGTAGCACCACTACTATAATGTATATTAATCTACAAAATAATAGAGATTTGACATGACTACTACACAAATATCAGCTTACATCTCAAAATCGACCAAAGAGCAAGTCGAAGCCTATGTAAAAAGCCGAGGTGTAAAAAAAGGGTTTTTGATAGAAGAAGCCTTGCTGCACCATCTCAAGGTGTTGAAGGAGATTCCCGAAGATATTGTAATTCCTGCAAGACTGGTGCTGAGCAAAAAAAGTATGGAGCAAGTAGCAGAGCTTCTGGAAAGTGATCAGAAGCCCTCAAAAGCGCTGAAAGCTTTGATGAATGATTCATAAAATATTTGAAATAAGAGCTCTGCTTAAAAGTGATGATCGCTCTTCATTCCATAGTGGCAATATTGATCTTGACAGATTTTTTCAACGTTTTGCCGGACAAAATCAGTTCCGACACCATATTGGTACAAACTATGTAGCCATTTTGGAAAACCAGATCACTGGGTTTGTCACTATATCAAGCGGTGAAATGGCTACAGAATTTTTACAATCGGCAATAAAAAGGCGTTTACCAAATTACCCTCTTCCTGTATTACGAATGGCGAGATTGGCTGTTGATAAAAATTTCCAGGGAGCCGGTTTAGGGAAACGCTTATTGAAAACTGTACTTATGTTGGCTCTGGAAATGCGTGAACGCTATGGCTGTGTCGGTGTGGTTGTTGACGCTAAACCTGAAGCCGTCAGGTTTTATAGTTCTTTTGGTTTTATGAAACTGGAATTGATTTCAGGTGAACTGGGAGATCGGCCTCAACCTGTATCGATGTTTATTCCGGTTGGGTTGATCGACAAGTGTGTTAAGAATGCGAGTCAATGATTGGGTTTTGGTGGAGGGTTTTGTATGCGGCCGTAAATAATATGGAAATGAGAGTTTAAAGAAGATTGGGGGAGGGGGATAGTTGGTCTTTGTAATGCGGGGAGCGCTTCGTTATCAGTTCATGAAACGAAAATAGATTACATGGGATTCGCCTGATAGTGTGATTGAAACTCTCGGGTAATATTTATATATGGATAAATAAGATTGACCCCTTGTCATTAACGAGCGGCGTTTAGCACGCATCTCAGCACCAATATTCAAGCCGACATCGGCATATACTGCAAAAACTAAAGAAGGTCTGGAACTTCAACAATTTCAGGAGCGAGTCAATTGTATCGTTCAGGCAGCCGGACGAATATTGCGTGGGGATGGTCACAAAATAGTGGTTGTTGATAATATCCAATCGGAATTGGAATGTGATGTTCTTAGAAAATCATTGGATGGATGTTCAAGTGAACCGATTAAGGTTGTTAATCATCACCCGAACTATCAATCAAAGGATGAATTCATTGAAGACATCATCAAATGTTACAACGGAGAATATGTCACCATTGAATCTGGTCTGGACATATTGAAACTGAAGGCAAATGAAATCAGGAATAGAACCAGAACCCAAACCCAATGGAAACAAGGGATGAATTGGCAACGCTTATCTAAACGATTACCAGTGGATGAGCAAAAAGAATTGTTAGCCCATTCTCATAAACCAGAATCATTAACGATGAATAGGTTAAAGAAATATTTTGAAGATATCGAAGAATTGCTCAATTGGGAAGAGTTGTTGGTTAGAGGAATAAAAACAAAACAGGAATTTGTGACTAAATTTCGAGTCCAGTGTAGTCGCAATCCATCAGTAAAAACTCAAATGGCAAAAGATTTATTTGCAAAGATTAAACATTGGTTGTGATTCGCCTCATCCTGCCAAATATTGAAATTTTGATTTGTTAATTACGAGCAACTTGTTTGCGAAGTCATTAATATTTCAATTGCCGAGTAATAAATTTAATATTTGATATCAGGTAATTCATCTTAACTGATAATAACAAGCAATATGAATTCATATTTATCCCACTTCGCTACGCTACGCAGGATAAATTATCATTAAGCAGGGGTAATAAAATCTTCGCAACAAGTTGCTCGATTTAATTACCCCGCTTGGATTTTCGCTGACGCTCAGATAAATGATGGGTTTAGTAACAAATGACAAGTCAAAAAATTGCAATTGATTGAATTACGAATGGGTGCTTGCACCCAAAGTAATTCTTCATTTGTAATTGGAACGATGCGTAGCAGCGTTACAATTAAATCAACCTTTTATTTAACTGCCACAAATAACATATCGTATAGATGTGTCCGGTTAGGTTAATGATGGCAATAATTTCCAATTCGCTACGCTTATTGGAAATAAGCAGAGATAATTTCAGTTGAACAATTCTTGCTTAGCTCGAATAATTCAACTGAATTTGACTCGCTTTCTAATCTTATCTATTTGTTAAATCAAAAGTTTCAATTAATAGACATTTTTCTGGTTATATTAAATTTACTGCCACAATCTAACAGGCCCCTTCTATTGGGAAGTGTTAAACTTTGGCAGTAAACTGGAAATGATAGGTTGCTGGCAAGATAAGAAGGATTGCGTCCATTTCACTGATATGGGCAGATTCGGATTGTGTAAAAATGAACGACTGAACATATCTTTATGCAACTGGTAACATCATGTGACCGGTTGCTCTTTGGTGTTAATAAAACACCAATACAGTGGCATCACTGCATCAAACGATACACGCTGGCTTTAGACAAACCATATTTCACGCATAAATCTTTAATCAACAATCCACCTTCTCTGTCAAGTTTCATCTGGTCGATTTGGTCATCGGTCAATTTTGCTTTTGCCCCAAACTTCACACCATTCTTTTTTGCGTTGGCGATTCCGTCCATTTGACGCTCTTTGCGGATTTCGGTTTCGAATTCAGCGATTGACGCCAGCATATTGAACAGCAATTTTCCGGTTGGCGTAGAAGTGTCAATGCTCTGGTCTAACACAACCAGTTCAACACCTTTTTGTTTTAATCCTTCGGATATTTGAGTAAGGTGATAGGTCGACCGTGCCAGCCTGTCCAATTTCGTTATGACCAAAGTGTCTCCATCTCGGACGTAATCCAGGCAGGATTTCAGTTCGGGGCGATCCGCTGTCGTGCCAGTCCTTTTTTCTTTATAGATTTTATCGCAGTGGTATCCACTCAATTTTTGAATTTGAACTTGTAACGACTGACCGATGGATGAAACCCGTGCATAACCGACAATTGCCATATTTTAGTGTCTTATAAATCTTTAAAGGTAATAAGAAATATATTATAAGACATGAAATAAGACTTAGCAAGCCAGCATATCAGAAAGTGTACTTTTTAAGATATGGAAAACGCCCTACTGTAGTCGATTAGCGGGCGGTAGAACAATGCATCCTCTCACTCTGTCGTATTGGATCATCTACAAATGTTTAAGCAAAATCGACAAAAAAGACATTCATACTATACTCCGATATACAGTTCGGAGAACCCCAAAAATCGATTAATAAATTATTAACGGTGAAGGAATATTTATGATTTCAAATAAGAATGCTATTTGGATATTTGGCACGATTACAGTATCAATTTTCGTTTTTTCTATTGCCCCAAAAGTTTTTAATTATGATTCTACCTTAGAACTATTCATGGGATTAACAATTCTTGATGTAACGTTAATTGGTTTTTGTCCATGGGCATCTGCGTTAGGACTTGCAGTCGCAGAGGAAATGAAGAAAATTGACACAAACAAACAAAATCATAGCGGAAAAAATCCTTTGCTCATTTCATTGGCTCTTGGGTTGGTTGTTGCTTTATATTTTGTGGGTTCGATTAAAAGCGAAATGTCGTCTGTAGCAAAAATATTGGCACTTTGCATTCTTCTGGGCTATCAGTCTCCGAATTTTTGGTCTTCGCAAGAAAAAGTATTGAAAAAAATGATTGATGAAAAGATGGAAGAAATATCAAAAGCAAAGGATAGTTAGCCCTCAACCAATCAAATCGTCAACAACCGCCCGTTCAATTTCAACCACTCTTTATCCTGTTGGTATTCAGGCAACACGCTTTCCACCAACCGCCAGAATTTATCCGAATGGTTGTGATGAATCATATGGCAAAGTTCGTGAACCACGACATAATCCACAATATGGTGGGGAGCAATGATGATTCGCCAGTTGTATTGGATATTGCCCTGTTTGCTGCAACTGCCCCAGCGACTCTTGAAAGATTTAATGCCAACCGACTTCGGTTGAACGCCCACAATACCGGCATAGCGTTCAGTCTTTTCCGTCAACCTTTGCAGTGCGTGTTCTTTATACCAGCGTGTCAATTTGTCCTGAATCCGTTGTGTTCGGCGTTCTTCTGAAATATCCACAGGCACTTGCACCATAAAACGCCCCTTGTTTAATTTAACGGGTTCAGGTTTTTCGTTGATTACTTTCAGACGGTAGTTGCGTCCCAGATAGGCGAAGGATTCGCCACTGACATATTCTTTGGGTTTAACTGGCGGAACGGATGCCTGAACTTTCAGTTTTTCATTAATCCAACGATTTTTTTGTTTTAGTAATTGCTGGATGCGTTCATCACGGGTGGATTCGGGCACAACCACAAAAACCTGGCAGTCTTGAACCTTAATACGAGCGTGTTTGCGTTTGCGACTGCGAACCACTTGGTAATCAAACCCAAAATATTGTAGTGATGTGTTCATCGTTCTATTTCCCGAACTTCACTTTGGCAAGTTCCATAAATCTGTCCATTACCGCCCTGCGTAAGTCGGGGTCATCAAATGAGGTTTCAACAATCCGCCGTTTGATGTTTTGTTTAACCTTCTTGATTTCATCCTGCTTGTTGAAGAAATCCACGATATCGGTCGCATCGTCCAGCATTTTGACCAAACCCGTTACCACCTGCTTGACTTCCCTGTGGGTGGATTCACTAATGGATTCGTTTTGCGTGATGCGGACAATTTCGGCAATCAGAATATTATGGAACGCAAATTCGGTATCCGATAATCCCAAGTCGGATGCTTCCTGTTTGCGATTCGCTTCAATGTTGTCTCGAAAGTCCAGCAACATTTGAACCATTTCATCCCAATGTTCTGTGTGCTTTTCGACGATTTTTTTCAGGTGTTCGCTGAGTTTCTTGTAGTATTCCTCGTCCTGTTCCAGATTGACATCAATATGGTGCTTGATGGCGTTTTCGATTTCCGACGCCTTTGCTCGGGGTGATTTGTGTTCCTGTAATTTTTCTTTGAAGTTTTGTGCCAACAGGTCAATCGGTGGAATCTTCGGGTCAACGCCGGTTGCACGGATATGTTCATCAATCAACTGTCGGACTTTTTCGCCAACACCGGCAAGGTCAAGTTGAGAATCCCGATACCGGTTCTTTGCACCCAGATTCACTTTACCCAAAAATTTCAGGTCGCCGACAAAGGGTTGTGCCGCCACATCGGGCATGATGATATCCATCTGTTTAGCGAATTTCTTGAAGTCAATCTCAAACTGCTGGCGTTTATCGGCATCTTCCAGCACAAGAATACAGGCATCCAAATCATGCTTGTCCACTGCTTTGAAATGACTCATTACACGGGTGTGCATCGCTTTCAGTTTCGGGATTTCATCTTTCAAATCTTTCAATGCACCCGCCACATCTTCGCTGGAGAACATTTCCAGTGCTTCGGTCAGATAGTCCGATAATCCGTAGTAGTCTACGATGAAACCACGAGACTTTCCGGCATTGGTGCGGTTAACCCGTGCGATTGCTTGTAACAGACTGTGTTCGGTCAATTTCCGGTCTAAATACATCACCTGACAAACTGGAGCGTCAAATCCGGTCAGCAGCATATCCTTAACGGTTAAGAATGATAAAGGATGGTCAGATATCGGTTTCTTGAAATTTTCGATGTGCTGTTTTTGTTTAGTTGGATCCGTATATCGGGAAAAGAAATCCGCATCGTTATGACTGCCGGATATGATGCATTCGGACGGCGGGGCACCCAATTCATCCAGCGTTTCCTTGTATAGCACTGCCGCCCTTCGGGACGAGGTGATAATCATTGCTTTGAATCCATTCGGTTGAATATGTTCCCGGTAGTGCTTCAATAGGTCAATGCAAATCCAGCGGATGCGTTGCGGTGCTTCCAGAATGGCCAGTTCAGTGCCGTATTTCTTGCGGATTGCCGCTTTTTCTTCATCGCTCTTGTCGTGAAAATATTCTTCAAACAAGGTATCCAGTGAATCGCCGGTTATTTTGGTTTTCGCTTCCCTGCCTTCATAAAGAATCTGCACGGTTGCACCGTCGGCAACCGCCTGCTCAATGGTGTAGGTGTCAATGTAAGTGCCGAACTCATTGTTGGTTTTTTGGGATTTAATCAATGGCGTGCCGGTAAAGGCAATCTTCGGTGCATTGGGTAATCCGACATTGATGGCAACCCCCAGCGTTCCGTATTGGGTGCGATGTGCTTCATCTGCCAGTACGATGATTTTGTCCGAAGTATTCAAGACCGGAAAATCTACATTGTCCTCGTTTTCCTGAAACTTCTGCATCATTGCGGTAATCAGGTCGGAACTGTCTTTTTGCAACAGTGCTTTCAGGTCTGCCACGCTCTTGGCGTGGAGCACGGTTTCGCCTTGTGCCCGTTCGAAGGTTGCGGTTAGTTGACCGTCCAGTTGGGTTCTATCGGTAATGAATACCAGTTTATAGTCTTTCAGGTCGTTATCCCTTCGCATCTTCACTGCCAGAAACACCATAGTCAGCGACTTACCCGAACCCTGCGTGTGCCAAATGATACCGCCTCGCTCAAGACGGGTTTTACCGGTTTTGATGCGTTGGATGGTTTTATGCACTGCTCGGAACTGCTGATAGCGGGCAATTTTCTTGATGACCTTGCCATCCACCGGTTCAAAAACCGTAAAGTTCTGAATCATGTCAAGGAAGTTCCGCCGCTCAAACAACCCTGCAATCAACACCTGCTGAGAATGGGGCGGCAAATAGTTTCGGCGTGATTCGGCAACCATGCGTTCCGTATCAGCAAAAGGTTCATTACTGGCATCGGGCAGGGATTGAACAAACACCTGTTCCAATGTCAGGGGATAAGGGTCTTTCCATTCCAGATAATGTTCCATCCGTGAACTAACCGTGCCGACCCGTGCCTTGTCCCGATGGGTGGACACCATCATCTGGTTATACCAGAACAACTTTTCCGCCCCTTCGTCTTCATGCGGTTGCCTGCGGTTGGCATAACGCAGCAATTGATTGATGCCTTCGGACATTGGATTAGTCGTGTAGGGCGACTTGCATTCAATCACCGCCAACGGCAACCCGTTCACGAACAGTACAATGTCGGGAATGATATTTTGGTTGATGCCTTCAATCTTGAACTGATTGGTGCAAAGAAATTCGTTGTTGCCAGGATTTTCAAAATCAATGATTCTAACAGTCTGACCTTTCCGTCCCTTACCCAAGTCCTGTTCAACGGACAGGTATTGCACCAATATTTCCCAGACCGATTGATTCGCTTCCATCAGCGTGGCGGTTTTCAGATGAATCACATCCCGCACCACCTTGCGGAGGTTTTCATCGTTGATCCACGGGTTGATGCGTTTGACGGATTGGGTAAGTCGGGATTCAAGGACAACTTCCTTGTAGTGGTTTCGTTCGGTGGATGTTTCGGGTGATAGGTCAGCACCGTGAATGTATTTCCATCCCAGTGATTGCAGTTGTTCTATGGCAGGTAGTTCAACCTTGTCGTATTCGTCTTGAGTCATTGGTCAATCCCACATAATTTGACATTCCTGCTCCAACGCCTCATATCCACATTCTTTGCATCTGTAGCGTTCAATGGATTTGTTTGCACTTACCAGTGCTTTTCTGCATTTTCCGCACCGAAACTTAGTTTCGAAGACTTCATTGTTTCCATAGACCACTTTCACGTAAAAGCGATTATGGAGAGTGTTACAGTCAGGACAAGAAAGTAATACCTGCTCATATTCTTCATCGTGTATTGTCTGTCTGGAGAGAATATCTGTAAGTTTCTGCCGTGTTTTTCGATTAACAATGGGCAATATTCTGTCAAGTGATGAATACATAAAACCCACTCCAATCAAGAATTCATCCCTCGCACCACAGTTCCTGCACAGAATGCCAAACCCTTGCCCCATTATCTAATTCACCTTGACTCTGACTTTGCCGGTTAGGATGTCTTGCATTAGGGATTTTTTTAAACTTATCAACGATACTAGCGTCGTTTGCTTCTCCTCGATAACATGAGAAATTGATTTGTGATTTGTAGCAATTACCGCTTGTTCCTCTAGCGGTGGATTTGGAAGCAATAAATTCTTTAACGTCTTGGAATTGATTGAATCCATTACTCCACCTTGAGATTCATTCTTGAATTGAGAAAGAACCCAAGTAGCATAGTTGAGTTGCCAGCAAATCAATTCTGGTTCGTATTTGTCTTTATCAAAAGTCATTGTCCAAACATGTTTAGACGATAGGGCTTTGCCAACATTCTTTGGAACAACACAGGAACGTCCAACTGTACCCATGATGGTAATCATCACGTCATCTTCCCTGACAGCATACCTTTTTAATTCTTCGAATTTGTCGTCTGTTACGAACCGCTTGTAGTTTTTGACGAACTTCTCAATATGTACATTATCAATCCCAAGTAAAGGATTTCCTTGAGATACAAGTTCTTTCTTTAGTAATGCACTGCCAAATGGACCGCTTCGCATTGGAGAGTCAACATTGACAAGCAGTGCTTCAAGTCTTGAAACCTTCCACTCCTTCGGAATCCGCCCAACCGGACTGTCCTTGAATTCCGTATGACCAATGCCTTCGGTCAGCAAGGTTTGCATCATTGCTTTTTTCAGGTCTTGGAGTTTGTTGATTTGTGCTTCGGTTTTTTCAATGACTTCATCCACCGAAGTCAGGATGGCGGCGATTTTTTTTTGTTCGGGGAGGGGTGGTGTCAGTATTCTGAATTCCTTCAAATCTGAACCATTTACTGCTTCAAAAGTACTTCCTTGTGAAATCAATTGGAATTGTGATTTAGCATATTGAAGGTTTTGATATAGAAAAGGTTGAATGATTGAATTGCCTATGATTGCTGATAATCCACGACCAATACAGCACTTCTGTTGTGTAATGTTTATATCGCCGACAGGTGCTCTTACAGAAAATAATATTGAATTTGCTGGTGCAATTTTTGTTGGTTCTGAACACCAGTATCTTGTTTTCGTATAGTGGTTTCCAAAATCTGCTTTGCCTTGAAAAAAAGGCAATCCATTTCTTTCTGTATTGTAGGTTTCTGATGAAGGTGATTGCCCCATAATGATTTTAGCGACATCATCCAATCTGCGTAGTTGCCACCTCTCCGGCACTCCTTCACTCATACCCCAACCCTTCCATTGTTCAATGAACACTGATCAATGATCATTGAAAATACCCCAATTCCCTCAAATACCCCTTCATCACCTGTTCCGCTTCATCCACCTGCCCATCCAGTTCATTCAACGAAACCCTGTATTTGTCCCACCACCGTTCCAGTTGGGCAACAATCTTCGGGTCATCCGTCCCAACAACATCCCGAATGGATTCCTTGCTTTCAATTTCCGATCTGAACTCAAAATAGTCATCATCCTTCCGATTGAACACCGCACCCACATCAAACCCGTTCAACGATTCCTGAATATAGTCATCCTCCACTTCCCGAACCGGAACCCCGCCATGCAGAATTGCCCGAACATCAAAGATTTCCGGCGGCGGCGAAGTATCCGCATAGCGGCGTATGTTCAGGTTGTAATCATTGTCCCGAATTTCATCCAGTGCCACCACACGGGAATAGCGTTTCAGTTCTTGATATCCGTCAAACACCGCAACAATCTTTTCAATATCCTCCTCCCGCAGTTTGTTCTGGTTCTTGCCTTCTTCAAATTCCAGTTCGCCATTGATGAACAAGACCTTGCCCTTGCGTTGTTCGGGTTTGCGTTTATTGAGTATCAACAGACTGGCAGGAATGCCCGTGCCATAGAATAGTTGCGGCGGCAATCCAATCACCGCTTCCAACAGGTCGTCTTCCAGAATGCCTTTGCGGATTTCTTTTTCGCTGCTGCCCCGAAACAGCACACCGTGCGGCATCACCACTCCCATCACACCTTCGGCATTCAGTGAAGCAATCATATGCTGCACAAATGCCAAGTCTCCGGCATCCTTCGGCGGTGTGCCATAGGGAAAGCGTCCAAAGGCATCATTGTCCGCTTCATCCTTACCCCACTTCTTCAGACTGAAGGGCGGATTAGCAATCACACGGTCAAAAGTCATCAGTTCGCCGTATTGAATATGTTGCGGGTCACGCAGGGTATCGCCTTTGCGGATGTCGGCATTGAATACCCCGTGCAGGAACATATTCATCTTGCAGATCGCCCAAGTATTCAGGTTCATTTCCTGACCGAACAGAGACAGGTTAGACGGGTTTTCGTCGTGACGGATGAGATAGTTGCGAGTTTGTATCAACATACCCGCTGAACCCGCCGTAGGGTCGTAGATCCGCATTCCGGCATGAGGTTTCAGCAAGGCAACCAGCAGTTTCACCACTTCGCTAGGAGTATAGAATTCACCGCCTTTTTTCCCTGCGGAATCGGCAAACATTTTTATCAGGTATTCATACGCCGTACCGAGTAAATCCGGTTTTTCAAAATCCTGATTTCGCAACCGGTGTTTACCAAAATGGGACAATAAATCCCGCAATTTGCTGTCCGACAGTTTGTTCTTGATATTGAAGTCAATTGAAACCAATACTCCTTCAAGCGATGGGTTGAATTCTTCAATCGCTTCGGTCGCCTTGTTCAGTTCCGCACCGATATCGTGCTTCAGGTCTTTGAGATGATTCCAGCGTGCTCGCTCGGGAACGAAAAAAGCGTTGGTGTATTCGTCTTCGTCCTGTGCCAGTTGTTCCGCTTGTGAGGGTGTTTTGCCCTTGCCAGTATAGTAAGCGACTACTTTTTCCTGTTCTTCTTCAAATGAATCCGACAGGCGTTTCAGGAACATCATGCCGAAGATGTAATCCTTGAATTCTGAGGCATCCATATTGCCCCGAAGAATATCGGCGGTTTCCCATAGGAACGATTCCAGTTGTTGCAGTGTGATATTTTCCGTCATTTTTATTTTGGTTATTCCATAAAGAAATCTTCATCAATCTTTTTCAATTCAATTGTCTGGTTGGCTCTGACACCGACGTTATGTTCCAACATCAAGGAAGTCAGTTTTTCTCCATCAACAAGAATGATTCTTTGGGTGACATTTTGGGCATAGTCATAGGCATGGGTGGAAAAAGACGAAGTAGTAAAAAACACTCCATTGTTTGAACCCAAACCCATTAGACTACCGGCGAATTTTTGGATTTCAGGTCGTCCAATCGTGTTTTCAGGTGCATAACGTTTCCCTTGTATATAGATGATATCTAACCCAAGTTGGTCTTCATCAATAACACCATCTACGCCTTCATCGCCGGATTTACCGATATGTTTACCGGCATCTTCACTGGAACCACCATACCCCATTGCTACAAGCAACTTTACAATCAGTTTTTCAAAAAATGCTGGGGATGATTGCAATACTTTGGATAGCAGTTCCGATTTAATTTCATCGGTAATTTCTTCGTATGCAACACCGATTCGCTCCTCAGGAGTTGCTAATACAACATCATCGGTTTGCACTACCGAACTATCCGATTCTTTGGGCTTTTTTAGTGTCCTAAACGTTTCAAATTCCGGGAATTGTCGTAAGAACTTAACGTTTATCTTTTCGGGATGTTCGGATAGAACCTCTTTCCCTCTGTCAGTTGCAGTGAAATATCCTCTTTGGGGTCGGACGACTAATCCCGCTTTAACCAAATACGTGGTCGCCCATACCACCCGATTCTTCATTAGTGTCATACTGCCACTTGGAACAGTGGTCTGCCGTTCATCTTCAGTCAGATTAAACTCATCAGACAATTTAGAAACAGCGTCTTTTGAATGAATCTCACCGGTGGATGAGAGTTTCAATACTGGTAAGAACAAAGTTTGGAAATCGGGGATAGACATAGGCAAATCGGAAATTCATCCACATTTTTCAAGACAGTATAATGATATACGGAAATGAAAGTAGGATTTACTTCACTTCCAGTAAGTCTCGTAGCCCTTTCTATATCGTCCATAGGCTTATACCATCGGGCTGGTGTCCAAGTAGATAATCGTTGGAATGCGGTTGCTTAGATGTTGGTGAATAATCTTTTTTTCGGCACAGGTCTATGGCAAACCGTATCTGTTTTGATACCAATCTGTGGACAGGCACCATGCATTAAGAATTGTTATTTTAACGCCGCCTTCTTTTTCTCCATTCCCAAGGTGGAATCCGGTCGTATGCCGGCAATCTACCCCAAGGTTGTTTTTTTCTGGACAGTCAATTTCAGCAAGCCTTATTTTTGTCTGTTTTCGGTCAACCAAAATGGTGAGTGTGTCGCCATCGGTGGAATTTGTGTCTATGGATAGAACTTGGCTTGGGCGTCACGCATAAAAAACTCGGTTCAACCAGTCTTTTTAACTAACTTTTCTACACCGTCGCCGTAGCCAAAATTTTTTGGAGAAATTTGTGTGAATATTCGTGTGACTTTTAGCACGCGTAAACGCTGGTTTCGTGTGTACGTACAAACAGAGTAAACTCTAAGTTATTGATTATAAAGTGGGCCGTCAGGGATTCGAACCCTGGACAAATGGATTAAGAGTCCACTGCTCTACCAGCTGAGCTAACGGCCCGAGATATTCGAACAATTAGAAAATTGGGGTGGATGACCGGATTCGAACCGGCGACGACTGGAATCACAATCCAGGGCTCTACCTACTGAGCTACACCCACCATAATGCTTTAGATTGAGTGGCGCGCTTGGCAGGACTCGAACCTGCAACCCTCGGCTTAGAAGGCCGATGCTCTATCCGGTTGAGCTACAAGCGCTTAATGGTCGGGGTAGAGGGATTCGAACCCCCGACATCCTGCTCCCAAAGCAGGCGCGCTACCAAACTGCGCTATACCCCGAACGACCTTCTGTTTCTACTGGACAAGACAACGATAAAATTATCTGTTATCCATTTAGCCGACCAATAATACTAGGCCATTCATGTTTCGTCAATGGTGGTATTCAGGGTCACTGCGATTTGGTTTTAGAACCATATTTGAGTTCAATTTTCTGCATTTTTGTGATCGATACTCTCCGCCGATGTATATCTGACGGAGGAGTAAAGGTCCAATCAAGCTTAGAGCTTGGCTTCTACGATCTGATAAATTTCTTCAGTGTCCCAGCCACAGCCATCTAATATTTCGATCAATTGTTTGCGTCTGTCTTCAACAAATTCAGTGTCTTTAATCCCACCAATGTTTATATTGACGTTAAGTGCTGCGCTTTTTAAAGCCGCATATCCCGCTAAAACGGCTACTCCGGCATCACTGATAACATTTAGGTTGCCTTTTTCCGCGACTGCTCGACTTAAAGCGATGACTTCGGCGCTGGCTCTTGCGCACTCAAGTGGTACGTCGGTTGCGGCTTTCAACGCGGCTTGTATCTCGGTGCTGCGGGCCGTTTTTTCTTCGTCAGTAGATTTTGGTAAGCCGTAGGATGCCATGACTCGGTCAAATACTTCTACATCGGCTCGAATCATATCAGTCAGCCTTCCACGCAAATCTTCTGATTGCTCAAGTACGGTCTTTAGCTCGTCTTCAACTTCGGCATATTTTTTTTTGCCGACCGTTAAATTGCATACCATGCTGACCAGGGCGGCCCCCATAGCGCCCATGATGGCTGCTGCTCCGCCACCTCCTGGTGTTGATGCGCTGCTGGCTAATTCGTCTAAAAATACCTGAATCTGTTTTTCTTTTATCATGAAAAGCTCCCCATATAAATGTCTGTAATTTTGATGCCGTAGCGAATTATAAAGCAGATACCTTCTGAGAGATATCTGTGTATGATCAAAAAAATCATTTCAGAAACAATGGAAATACCTTATCATTTTGCGTTGCTCCAAAAAGGCGTGTGTATTCGATAACTCTGTTGTGATAAATAATTGAGAGAATTATTCAACAGGATTTCCCACAACGGTATATTGGTTATTGTTTTATCAGACCTGTATGCCAGAGAGTTTCAACAGAACCAATATGCAGCGTCTGAACAATTGTTGATGAACATTATTTAGTGTTGCAACATGATTTTATGGATTTAAATTAAACGTCATTTAACTCGGTGCAATTGGCCTGCATCGAGTAATAAACGAATCAGAAAATAAAACTTAAGACTTGAGGTCACACAATGAAAAAACTCTTATTTCAGTTCGATACTGATGCTCATCCCGCAGTATTTGATACCGTTGTCGCATACGATGGCGGTGCTGATCACGTAATTGGCCATGCTGGACTCACACCCGAAAATGTGGGCTTCCTGGTTGAAGGCTGCATATTTACGCGTGCCCCAAAAGACAAGAAGAATACCGCTATATTTGTCGGTGGAAGTGATCTGGTTGCGGGTCAGAATTTATTGAAAGCAGTTCAAAAAATGTTTTTTGCGGATTTTCGTGTTTCGGTCATGCTGGACAGCAACGGCAGTAATACTACCGCTGCCGCAGGTGTTGCCAAACTGGGTACAAGCGGTACTCTATCTGGAAAACGAGCGGTAATTCTGGCGGGTACAGGACCGGTGGGGCAGCGTGCAGCAGTTATGTTGGCGAACGAGGGGGCTGAAGTCTCACTGACATCAAGAACCATGGAAAGAGCAGCAGCAGCCTGTGAAGATATGAAGCAGCGATTCGGTGTTTCGCTGACTCCAGTTGAAGCTCCAGATAATGACAGTCGTGGCCAGGCTATTGAAAATGCTCAAATTGTTTTCGCGACTGGCGCGGCAGGCGCTTTATTGCTGAATACTCCACATTGGATTGATAACCCGAACATCGAAATGATGGCCGATGCAAATGCGACTCCACCCTTGGGTATCGAAGGTACCGATATGATGGATCGCGGTAAAGAGCGAAATGGAAAGATTGTTTGGGGAGCTATTGGTTTTGGAACTCTGAAACTTGCCTTACACCGAGCCTGCATCGCTCGATTATTCGAAAGCAATGACCTGTTGCTTGATGCAGAAGAAATTTATGTAACGGCCAAGGCCATGGCATAGATTCTGCCATAGTCAAAGTCAAGAACAGCGGCGTTTTTTGAGGTTGTAGACTTAATAAATTCTTCGGAGGCTATCCAAAATAGGAATTTGTATTTACTGAATATCTCCCGGATTTCGTTACAGTCCATCCAGGCTACGTTTCGCATTGTTTAGCTTTCATGGGGCTTGCGAGATCCGGGAAAAGTTTCTGCGGAGAAATAATTATTAGCCTGTTTCCACGATTAGAAATTATTAACGGGACTTTTAGTAAAATTCTGTCTGCGGTCGTTTGTTCTCGGGTAATTTTCTTATTGTCTGTAAAACTGGCTCGTTTAAGCAATCGTTGTTGATTCTCTCCGCCGCCCTAGTATCTGTAACGGTGCTCGCCACCGGCAAATAAATCCCCGAATTAGATGGCCTATTTGTATGCCAGACGTCCTGCGAGAGTGTCTGAAAGAAACTAAATTGTACGCAGAATTGAAAGATATTCGCTATTGTCTATGAATTAAATTATATAGAGAATAAATATAAACTATAAATATTTTCTTTTTATATTAGTTGTTTACACGTTATTCTTTATTGTATGAATCTATATTCATAGATATACTATCGGAAATAAAAGAAATTATTCGAATATCCCAATATATGAGTAGAATACTCAACATTGGAAACAGCAGGCAAGTACGATTTTGGGCGAGCGGTTTGTTTGGTCTGCTTTGCTTGATCGTTACAATGTTTTCTACAGCGCCGATTGATATCGAGACCCAGTTTTATTGTATGGGTGCTGTTATTGTAGTATTGCTGGTTTTACGCCAGTTTCCCCCGTATGGCATTGTCCGCATTAGCTACCTGAGTTTTTCGGCGTTCGTGGTTCTGCGTTACCTGATGTGGCGTACCGATTATACAATTGGCTATCATGACCTGTTTAGCTTTGTAGGTGCATTAGCGCTCTATTTTGCCGAAGTATACGGCATTACTATGTTTTTTCTGAGTCTTTTCGTTAATGCAAAGCCCATCGAAAGAAAGGAAGCCGTATTGCCGGATGATTCATCGCGTTGGCCCACAGTGGATGTACTCATTCCAACTTATGACGAAGAAATAGACCTGGTCAAGATTACGCTTGCCGCTGCTGCTTGTATCGATTATCCAGAGCGTTTACTGAAAATTTATCTTTTAGATGATGGCGGTACACATGAAAAACTCACAAGTAGCAACCCGGATAAAGCATCCCTTGCCCGGCGAAGAAGTCATGATCTTAAGGAGCTATGTGCTGAGCTGGGGGTTCATTATCTGACGCGTGAGCATAATCATCGAGCAAAATGTGGCAATCTAAACAGTGCGCTTTCGACGGTTAACGGAGACCTTCTACTTGTGCTCGACGCAGATCACGTGGCGACTGTCGACATACTGCAAAGAACTGTTGGTAATTTTCTAGAAGATGAGCGTTTGTTTTTGGTTCAGACCCCGCATTTTTTTCTGACTCCCGATCCGATCGAAAAGAACCTGGAAACTTTTCAACGAATGCCTTCGGAAAATCGTATGTTTTACGGCGGTATACAACCTGGACTGGATTTTTGGGAATCATCCTTTTTTTGCGGTTCGGCTGCGCTGATACGTCGAGTTGCATTAGAAGGGCATGGCTTTTCGGGTGATACTATAACTGAAGATGCAGAAACCGCATTGAAGTTGCATTCTCAGGGATGGCGTTCACGTTATATGTCTTCACCGCTGATTTCCGGGTTACAGCCACAGACTTTTTCCAGCTTTATGATCCAGCGAATTCGCTGGGCGCAGGGCATGATACAAATTTTTGTGCTAAAAAATCCGTTGACCCAGCCTGGACTCAGGATTTGGCAACGACTGTGCTATCTTTCAAGCACTTTGTTCTGGTTTTTTCCATTCGCGCGAGTGGTTTTCCTTGTTGCGCCCAGTCTATACCTGTTGTTTGGGCTGAAGATATACGATGCAAATGTTAAAGAACTCATCGGGTACACTCTTCCATACCTGGTCTGTTTGGTTCTGATGGCAGATTACTTATTCGGCAAGCAACGCTGGTCAATGGTTTCCGAACTCTATGAGACGATGCAGTCTTTGTTTTCTCTTCAGGCAGTGGTCGCTGTCTTGTTTAATCCTCATGCACCTAAATTTGCGGTTACGCCAAAATCAGAAACATTGGATGAGAATTTTATATCTCCGCTATCAAAACCATTCTATTGGTTCACCGGATTTACTGTGTTGGCATTTTTGGTGGGTCTGTGGCGATACCAGGTTTTTGCAGAAGATCGTGGAATTACCCTGGTTACGTTATTATGGTCCACTTTAAATTTGCTGTTATTGGTGGCAAGTCTGGGGGCGCTGTACGAACTGCGCCAACGCCGCACTAATCCCAGGTTGAAGGTGAATTTTGATGCGAATTTGATGGTTCCAGGTCGGCAGGGTGATAAGGACGAAATTATTCCGGTATCGGTTCTCGACATATCGATGGGTGGTGCAAGTTTGGCGATCAAGGTTTCAAGTCGGTTTATAAGTGCCGATCATTCGCTGACATTGCAGATTGTTCAGCCAATGACTCAAAAGCTAGAGAATTTTAACGTGTTGATGGTCGCTGATTTGGCGGAAGGATACGAGCAGTTAGCGGGTATCCGTTTTGAACCCGTCGATATACAGGAATACAAATCGGTGGTTATGCTTGTTCATGGGAACAGTAATCAATGGCACGAAATGACAAAACAATATGATTTCGATCCCGGGATACCGCGCGGAATAAGTTTTTTGGTTAAATCTGGTATCAATCGCAGCATTCAACATTTCGTCAGTTTTATTCCAGAGTTAAGATACAAGGCGTTGCGCGGTGTATTTTCACGGAGCACCGGGTAAATGAGAGTTTTCAGTCTTTACAGGGTGGTTCGTTCCTTTGAATCAGTATATTGACTTTCAAGGTTTGGTATGAACAGTAAATCAGCTAAAGAAATAATGAGATCGATAACGATCATTCTGGTGCTTGTTTTTTCAAGCCAAAGCATTGCGCAATCACTGGTGGGGGATAAGACTGGTTTTGAAACAAGCTTTTCATTGGCCAAATATTTGCCCTGGTCTCAAACACTGCTGTTAAGAAATGTTTCCAGTTCTTCGAGCCTGAATTTTCCGGTACCGGATCGATATTCGATAAATGCCGCAGAACTTCATCTTGAATTTACCAATTCAAATGTATTGATCTTTCACCGTTCGCAATTAAGGGTATTACTGAATGGCTTGGTCATTGCTCAAATTAAACTTGATCCGGACAATCCACGAACTATAGCGGATATTGTTTTACCTACAGAGCAATTAAAAGCGAACTACAATAATTTGCAATTTCGAGTTGCTCAACATTATACCGACGAATTTTGTGAGGTTCCGGATGCACCGGAACTGTGGACAGAAATTGATCCCGTTAAGTCTACGATTAGTATGCGGATGACCGCCAAACTTAAATCTCCAACATTGGCTTCCATTGGTTATTACATTGACGAAAAATTACCTGCATACTCATTGAGGGTATTGCGTGCAAACAAGACGTTCAGCAAAAACGATCTGAAATGGGGAGCTTTGGTCGCTCAAGGTGCAGCATTAAGATTAAAATTTGTGCCTTTAGAACTCAGTGATGCTGTTGCGCAATCGGTAAATTCAGGCACTTTTAGCAGTCCACCAAGTCACAGTGAATCGTCGGATGAAATTCTAATTGGCACTGTTCAGGAAATTGGCCAATTTATCGAGCCCGGAATTAAACAGCGCATTGTTGGCCCATATCTGGGGATTTATCCTCTGAGCGGTAGTCCGGATCGTGTTTTGATTATTATTTCAGGAACAAGTGATGATGAAGTTACCGTCGCGGCTAAAAGCTTTGCGTCATTATCGTTTCCGTTCCCGGACACAGTCGATACAGTAATTGATCATTTGGATCTTGCTGAGGTCAAACCCTATGACCTTGAATCTGTACTCGAATCTGATTCTATTTATTCATTCAAGCAGCTTGGATACCAAACTAAAACATTGTCCGGCGAAAATACGGGTGCCATGCATTTAAAATTGCGCTTACCACCCGATCTTTATGCGCGTGAAGATGCTGAGGTTGTGTTGTCGCTGCACTTGGCTTACGGTGCCGCCATGCGGCGAGATTCAACCATTAATATCAGTTTAAACGGCGTGTTCCAAAATGCGATCCATTTGAAACAACGCGAAGGTGCGCACTATCTCGATTATAAAATTGCTTTGCCCTTGAGAGCATTTCAAGCAGGGCTGAATACGATTGATTTTCACCCGGTTTTAACCCCATTGGAGACTGGGTTTTGTACTTATCGGCAACTGGATAATCTGGTTGTTACACTTTTTGATGACTCAAAAATTCACATTCCTTTAACGAATCATTATATTCGTCTTCCCGATTTTAAATTGTTGGCAAGAACCGGATTTCCTTTTAATCGACTGAATAATGGTACGGAAACAGGCATTCAGCTTCTTGATAGCAGTAATCAAACCGTACGGTCAGCATGGCAAATAGCGGCCAAACTCGCACAGCTTACTGGTACTCCACTTTACAACGCTACTCTGTCGTTTGAGCCAGTACGCGAGGAATTCGATCTTATTCTGGTAGGTTCAGCATCGAAAAACGAGGCGTCATTGCAGGGTGCGCCCGCAGTATTTTCAGATTCTGCAACATTTCCCTATCCGTATTTGGCTATGCCAAAGGGTAGTGATGAATCTTTTTGGACAAACTGGATGGATCATTGGATTCCATTGGATAACCCGGCCGATATTGACCACAAAAAAACAGTGATACAACAAACCGGTCAATTGGGTGGTTATTCGGCGGTTATGTCGTATCAGTCGCCATGGCATCCTGGCCGCCTGATTGTCGCATTTGTCCATAATCAATCCGCTACATTCTACAACAGCATCCGCTTTCTGCTGGATCCTAAAGAATGGAACGCGATAGATGGAAATGTAGTGCTATGGAAGGATCAAGCTGATTCTCTGCGCTGGCAACAAACTAATGAAGAGTTTTTTGTGGGAAATGCGAGCCCTGGCTCTCGTATTGCTTATTATGCGGCAGAACACCAATGGTTATGGATACTCGTAGTATTTATTCTGATTATTCTGTTGGCGGCATTGGTCAACTTTCTACTTAATAGATTCAAAAAGGAACACAATCCGAATGCTGAAGAGCACCATTCCTAGAGAGCTGTCCGAGAGTAGAGAGCCTCCTACGAAAAAAGTGAATTTTGGCCCATTTTTCAATAAAACTCGTTAAAGAACACTGATATTTGCTTCATTTAATCGATAAAATGAACTCAAAAGCACAATCCCTCACGACGACGTCTATTCCCGGACGGTCTTCTAGATTGCTGTTATATTTTCTGGTCGCCTGTTTCTGTATTAGTTGCAGGCATGAGAAATTGGGTGGGTCGAATATTGATTGGTCGGAATATCAACAACGCTTTATTCTGGATGACGGTCGAGTTGTCGATACCGGAAATCAAAATATTTCACATTCGGAAGGTCAGGGTTACGGGATGCTGTTGGCGTTGGCCGCGAATGATAAGTCAGAGTTTTTAAGAATTTGGGGTTGGACGCGAAACAATCTGCAGATACGTGAAGACTCTTTGTTTATGTGGCGTCGGCAACCTGATATTCCTGTCGAGCAGGAAGATGAAAATAATGCAACTGATGGTGATATTCTAATTGCCTGGGCTTTGCTGAAAGCCTATGAGCGTTGGCAGAATGTAGAATTCAAAAATGTTGCGACGAAAATTTTAGACGACATCAAGCAAAAACTGGTCAGGCATTGGCAGGGACAAAGTATTATTCTTGCCGGAGAGCAAGGATTCGAAAAAGCGGGACAATACACCGTAAATTTGTCGCACTGGATATTTCCGGCGTTTTCCAGTTTTGCTCATTATGACCCCTCTCCAATATGGGAGGAGTTAAACCTCAGTGGTGAATTGTTACTGAAAAAAGCTCGTTTTGGGCGTTGGGGCTTGCCACCAGATTGGCTGGTGCTGGATGAGAAAATAGGCATTGATTCAAGCAAGCCTCCAGTTTTTGGTTATAACGCGGTTAGGATTCCTCTTTACCTGGTTTGGGGGAAACGCAGTAATAAAGATAACCTGGCACCATTTCTGGCATTTTGGAATAATTATCCCGGTTTTATACCCGCTGGGGCCAATTTAAAAAACAATTGCATCGACTCGTATTCGGCATCTCAGGGCATTGCATCGATAAATGCTTTGGCGCGTCACTCTCTTGGTCAACAGGTAGTATTTTCGTCGCAGGCCCCAGACCCAAAACCAGATTACTATTCTGCGAGTCTCAGCTTGCTTTCACAGATAGTCGCTCATGGATCGATTTAGCAATCAAATCATCAAGCTTTTAGAGTGTCGTAATGGTCTGTTAATCCGAATCGTTTGGTTGCAGCTTCAGGTTAGTCGGTATCAAGTACACTCTGTGAACTGATCATGCGACGTTTATGTAGAAAAATATTTGCTAAACACGTCTTTTTGATTTTTCTAAAGGTTTTAGGCTTTGTATTCGTAATCAGAGGAACAGATCTATTTGCTCAGATTCAAATGGAACAGCATTCCCAGGATCATGAGGTCTATAATTCGCCAACCGATGACTTTGTTAAAAAAAGGGAGTCTGCTGCAGATCCCAGGCGGAATAATTCGGAAATTAATGTGCGACAAATTCCATCGGGTGTTTTTAAGCCGAGTGTTTTGCCTGCCAGGGATAAACAACCGGTAGAAGCTGTACAGGAAGATTTAAATAGCCCTTTGGTAGATTCAAAATCTCAAACGCCGAACAAAATTCAAGATGCACCCGATGAACGGATTCTCTGGCGACATTACAATGCACGCCGTTATTCGGCATTGGCCGCACAAATAACAAACTTTAAAAGACGATTTCCAGAGTGGTCACCTCCTTCTCAATTGATTCGTTTGATGAACGATCAACGTCGGTCGTCAATGCTTAAGCAGGCATTGTTAGCGAGTCAGTGGCAGAAGATAATTCAGATAGCGCAACGAAATCCTGCTTATTTTGATTGTACTCGAGTGGATGTGGTATGGAGTCTGGCTCAGGCCTATGCAATGAATGACCAACAAAAACAGTCGGCGGAACAATATGCCTATGTTATCAATCGATGCGGCAAAGACCCGCTAAAGATTGCTAGTCTGCAAAAAGCGGCCCAGTATCTTTCGGCGGTTTGGATGGAGGGTTTGTGGTCCGTTGCTGAATCGGTTATTAGCGAGGATAGCGCGCGTCGCAAGGTAGAGTTGTTGCATTATTACTATGATAAAAATCGCTTTATCGCTGCGCAAGACAATAAACTTGAACCTGAGAGTGGAAATTTAGCAAAGGCTATCGAAGGTCGCGCCGAGACTTTTAGAGATTTAGACGCTGCCAATATACTGGCCTGGTACTATTTTCAGGCTAACCATTATGAAAATGCGATTCTTTGGTTCAAAAAAGCACATAGTTGGCAGCCGGATAATGAAAAAACGACTTATGGCTTGGCATTGAGTCTGAATAAAGCCGGACATTATGAAAAAGCCGCAGCGGTCGCAAAGACGATTGCTGCTGAATCGGAAAAAGGTAAAAAATTACTGGGAGAAATTCAATTGCAATTGGCCTGGAGTCGTTTTAAAAACCAGGACTATTCGGAAAGCCGAAAGCTTGCGCGACAGGCATCTGAAATTCTGCAGCCCAATCGCGACGCAGAGTTACTTCTGGCCTGGTTGGATTATCGGGAGAAGAAATACCAGTCTGCAGTGACATCTTTTGAATCCTTGTACCAGGAAAATCCTGATATGCCAACAGCTAAGGGACTTGCGCAAAGCTATGCAGCATTAGATAGTGGACAATTGGCTGAACTCTCAAAAACACATAGTGGTGGGGCTTTAGGGAAACAGCTCAAGCAGTTATACAGTCAGGAATTGTATTGGCGAAAGCATTTCCTTGCGGCAAATGAGCAGGCCGCGGAGCAATTTCCGAAATTGGAAAATATAGATAGTCCCTGGATGTCGGTGGGGGCGCTGTATCGATCCAGAACGGGTGATAATGGTTTAAATCGTCTGGATATTTTTTCAATACCGCTGATTGAAGCCATGTATGTTCATAATCGCGTTCACCGAATGGCGTTGCATTATGATCGAGTTAGCCTGAATAGCAGGAACCCCGCGAATTGTGCGCCGATTGGATCATTACCAATACAGGCGCCATGCTTGAATCCGAATGTATCATTGAGTCTTCAGCCACCGTTGACAAGGCCCACAATCGCATTAAATTCCGGTAATCGATTGAGACAGGATCCTACTACGCGACTGAATGGTGGGCATAGTCTGGAATTTAGCTATTTCCGTGATGGTTGGTATACGCCATTTTTTAGTCTGGGTGTCACCCCGATTAATGGTGTCATCAGTCCACGCCCGACAGTTCGGCTGGGATTTCTAAAAGAATTTTCACAGGGTCGGTGGGGTTCAGAGTTATATTCCCAGCCTGTACGAGAATCGATATTATCTTATACCGGTATAAATGATCCGTACAGTAATACGCAATGGGGGCGTGTGCTTAGAAGTGGCATTAACCTGCCTTTGCTGCTCAGTTTGGATGAAGACTGGACTTTGACCGCAAATGTCGATGTAGCGCTATTGCATGGAGAACAGGTTAAGACTAACTGGACTGTAGCAGGAACAGTCAGTACCGGTTACGATTTTAAATTATCGGGATTCGACTATTTTAGTCTTGGCCCCAGTGTTTCGTTCCAACATTATGATCAGAATCAAAATCATTTTACCGTGGGCCATGGAGGCTATTTCAGTCCGGAGCGGCTAATAAATACAGGTCTTGGCCTCAACTTTCTGACTTCTGAAGGTCGTTCTTTTGTGTTGCGTGGTCGTGTCGGTGCGGGATATCAGAATGTTCAAAATGCCAGTTCCCCGTGGTTCCCGTTGGGTGGCTCGGTACAAAATGCGGCGAATGTGCAGGTCACGCTTGATGGGCGAAGCGTGTTCAACGATACACCCACCTACGCCAGTAGTGCAAACGACGGTCTTGCCTATGATCTGGAATTAAAAGGTGTGTGGCTGTTGCACCCTAATATACAGGTGGGCGGCGGCGTTTCCGCTCGCCGCACCGGTGGATATGATGATTATTCAGCGGGATTTTTTTTCCGCTATATACTCGATGAAAGAAAGGCTTCCTTTAGCAGTGATATTCCTGATTATTTATTCAGAAAACTCTATTAGTAAGCTCTTGGGGCCTGAATGCCTTCCTGTTTACGACGCAGCAGCAGCCAAAACAATATACTGGCAAATAAATACAAGGTCGATGGTTCAGGAAGCGCTTTAAATTTGTATTCATTTATCTGGCCGCTGCAACATTGGCCAGGCGAATTACCGTCAAAAGCCCCGGCAAACAACTGCCCGTCAATATGTCCGTCGTAAAATCCTACCGTAGCGAAAGGTGCCAGAACACTGCCTTTGACGCCGATCGCAAAAATATCCAGCGTTAAGGCTTCAAAGAAATTAAACAAAACGCCTTGTGTTTGTGATCCGTCATGACGAGTGATATCGCTGTTATCCGGAACTCGTTCGCCATTACGCCATGTACCAAAGCTCGAAAAATCGATATCTTCTCCTTCTATATTAATTAATACATTGGAATCTACCGGAGCGTTAATATACAGTGCGCTAATCCCCTCAGCCTCTGCTTCAGTTAATGTAAAAACATTCAGTCCTGTACCGCCGGTTAAGAATAATTCACCCGATTGGGTATTGAAATTCTTGCCGCCGCCAGCAATATGAGTCGCTAACTGGCTGGATGTTGTTCGCAACTGATTGCCTACGGCATTAAAATTAACAGGATTTCCACTAATAAAGGCTCCATTTGGAGAGCTCGGATTGTTCGAATAAAAGCCAACAGTTTGATCAAATGGATTTGCAACATCGGAGCTGCGTGCATTGCCATGGTAAATGCGGCCATTTTTGAAATCGATATTACCACCAACAACTAAATCGTCCCGATTACCGTGAGAATTACTTAGTTGCATTCCTACTGCGTAGTCGCGCAGTTTTACATTGCCACCCACAGCAAGTCGACCTTCGGTATCCGAATTGTGAGCATCCATATCGCCGATAATGAATGCGTTGAAATCTTTGGCGTCACCAAATACAAACGGATTCGCGAAACCTTCAAAGGAAATAAACATTAAAATCAGAATAATTGAAATTCTTAAATTCATATCAAGTAAGGCCCTTTTGGATTGAGTGTTATTCATACTTAAAGCAATGATAGTGCCAAATTAAAAACAATAAGTATAACAATGATATAGCGAAATATTTTGATAAAATATCTTTGGAGTGTAAAGATATTCGACACTTCAATTCTGTCAAGATAAATCTAAACAAGTCCTGCTTTTTATTCAGTTTTATGTTCGAAACGAATTTTTAATATGGATGGAGTGAATTTCAGTACACAGGTCTGTGGTTCTGATTGTCGGAAAAAGCGGTATAATCGGGCTCAATTACATCACTAAAAGCCATTTTGTCGACAAATAGTGACCTTTGAGCATAAAAGAGATACTCATTACTTTAACGTACTGCCAATAGATCGGTCAGTTTTCCTGTATCAAGATAATTTTTATAGTCGACCAGGACTTTAGCGTGGTCGAATGCCAAAGGACTCGGTATCTCGTTCAGGGATACGATTTTAATCGTTTTGGCATCATCTGCGGCTACAGGGGTTCCAGAGGCTTCTGCTATATAGACCGCTGTAACCGTATGGCCTCGCGGATCGCGTCTTGGGTCTGAATACATTCCCAGCAAGGTTTTAAGTTGGATATGTAGACAGGTTTCTTCAAGCGCTTCGCGTATTGCTGCATACTCCAAAGTTTCGCCAATGTCGACAAAACCTCCGGGTATCGCCCATCCAGGAGGTGGATTTTTGCGTTCAATCAGGACAATAGGGCAACCCGGACGGTCAGTTAACTCGATAATTGCGTCTGCTGCCAATAGTGGTGTTACAGGTACAGGCATATCTTGCTCAATCAGGCTGGGTGGACAGATAAGTAATACTTCCTGTCCACCCAGGTTTTGAAGTGGATACTGACTTTATTCTTTGTTATTGAACCGGTGCAAAATATGGATCCGTGCCCTCTGGCAGTTTGGGGACTTGCGCAGACAGAGTTTGAATTAATTTCGGAATGGATCCTACAGGCGGTGGAGAGATTGCCTCAAATTTAGAATTTTCATAGGTGTATTTGCCACTGCCGGCTGGATATTCAACACCCAGTTTCATATTGTGGTTTTCGCCATCCACTGGAATATAGGAACGAAAGGTGATGACATAGTCGCCTAACAGGATGTTTTGAATACCTTCGACGATGCGTTGCATCTTGTCGTATGCTTCACCTACGTTGTAATACAGTCCGAACGAATTTTTAGAAATCGCTTCAAGATTTTTGAAATATTTCTGGTTGATTCTTGAGTAGGCCAGCGAGTAAACAGGGATCGGTACTCTTAGATTGGTAATGCGTGTATTCAACTCTGCGCGGGTAATTGCACTGCCATCATCACGCCCATCTGAAAATACGACAATAGAACAAGAAATAATATAATTTCCCGCCCCTGGACTGACTGAACCCTGCGATACCATGCCGCACATCTGTATGGCTGCTCCAATTGAATCGTATAGACGTGTTTTCATACCGTCAGGCCTGACATCCGCGAGACGTCTGCCGAGTATGCCAGCATCACGTTCGAAATGAGAGGTTAGTTCATAACCTTCTTTGGTGTCTCGTATACTGAGTATTGCAACTTCATCTTGCGGGCGCTTGCTGTCAATGTATCGAGCTGCAGCGCGTAGAGAAGATTCAAACGGTCCCCCCGCGACAGATTTACTGGCATCCATGATCAAAATAGTCCGGGTGGCTTCTTGTCGTTGTCGAATTGATTGAATGAAATATTGTCTTTTCATCGGATCATATGCCCGACCTTTGATCATCAATCCGATATTCATCGCATTCAGGTTGATCAGGGGTTGTTGGTTTTGGTCGAAAGTACGAAAATAGACCTGCACAAATGGATATAAACCGTCTTCCACTTTGTAGATTTTTAACCCATAACCACCGGGTGCCGCGAACCCATACCCCTGGGCCAGTGCGGATTGTCCAAAACCGACGGTACCAAGAATTACTGTAAATAAGCAGGCAGTACAATATTTTATAAAACGCGCTGTTGTCGTTTTTGTATGAGGATCGTACATTCCAGACATTGCGATATCTCCCAAAAGTCATTTCATAAGGTTTCCAAAAGTATCCTCCGTGGGCTTTTGGAGAGTTGATGCTGAGTATATTTTTTCAACACCTACATGTGCATCGCCAAGGCGATAATAAATTTGCAGCGATTCCATTCATTGCAAATACAAATATTAGCAGTCTTTATTTTTCGTAGCAGGCTATCAATTTTCAGACATTCTCCTGATTAGGGTCGAAACCGGGAGTTAAAGTCGCGAATTCTGCTCGGCATATTCGGTGGCCTTCGTATTGAACGCGGTCTTTGTGTTGATGATCTTGATCCGGATGTCGATGACCTTGATGTTGACGATGACCAGCTGGATATAGATGTTGATGAACCCGGTCTGGGAGATGATCCGTATGAACCTGATCGGTTAGATGATCCATATACACTCGAGCGGCTAGGTGCTGTATATGTCCGTCTGGTTGCAGGTCGCGATGTAGATGTTGGACGGGAATTTGACGCAGTACTTCGACTCGGTGAACGAGCAGGTTTCTTTGTTGTAGATAAAGAATCAGCTGCTTTGGACGTGCTTGCGGGTGGGCTTACTGAATCTGTTCGATGTTTGTTAAATTCACTAAGAGCAGTTGAGCCGCTGGTAGCGGGTGGGGCTGTGGTCGCTATTGGGGAAACACCGGGTGTTAGGGCGGTATCCGCAGGTGTTATAGAATCAGAGTCAGAAGGACCTGTTTGTTCCGTATTAATTTGCTCGGCGACAGCATTTTTGTCTTCAAGCAGGGTTGCTTGATCCATGCTGGATTCAGTCGGGTCGGTTTGTATTGCAATTACATCAACAGCATTTTCTGTTTCATTCTGGTTTTGCCAAATCCAGACTCCAGCTGCAGCGAGTGCCGAGACCAGAATTAGAGGTATTATTAGTAACGGTAAGGGCGTTTTGTACTTTGTTGGCTCGGAAGGTATAACTTGATCGGCGGGTTTGTTGGTGGGTAATTTTACCGAGTGAACCGGGGTGCTGGCGAGAGTTGATGCGGTTAAACTTAGTTTTTCGCTATCAGAAACTAACATCGTACCACTGGGTTGAGCGACCGGTGGCAGTTCAGTTGAAGAACTGAAAGATTCACTGAATTCTTTAATAGATTGTTGCCTGTTATTGATATTAAGATCCAGTGCAGACAGTATTGCCTGGTTCAGCGCAGGTGGAAAATTGCTGATTAACTGGCTGGGTTCGACGATGGATTTCCCCGAAAGTCGTTCATGCGAAGCGGGTGGTACAATGCCGGTTGCTACTGCATAAAATGTGGCGCCGAGTGCATAGATATCCGAGCGTGGATCGGTTCCGGTTCCCCCTACCTGTTCGGGAGGGCTGAAGCCATGGGTGACTGCGCGGGCCAGTGTTCGGGTTTCCTGGCCGTCGTCGGCTTCTTTTGCGATACCAAAGTCGATTAAGGTGACTCGATCATTGTCGTCTAATAAGATGTTTGCAGGTTTGAGGTCTCGATGAATGACCGCTGGATTTTGTGAATGCAGGTAATCGAGTACATCACAGAGTTGCTGCATCCATGGAACCAAGTTTGCCAGAGGAATTTGTCCGCCGCTTTTTTTGCGTTCACTTTCAAGTGTTTTGTTACCGCCAAATTTTAATACCAGGTAGGTTAAACTTTCCTCGGTAAATTGGTCTGTTATGTCTGGGATACTTGGGTGATCCAGTCTGCTTAACAGAGTGGTTTCGTATGTATCGAACAGTAATTCGGGTATTTCTTTGAGTGCACGGGTTTTACCGTCCAGTCGTAGATCGTCAACCAGATAGGTTGCAGCGAAACCTCCTCTTCCTAATAGAGCTTTAACTTTATAACGATCGTGGATGACTTCGTCGACTTGGCGCAACCAGCTGTATATTCCCCGAATGACTCCGTTAGGCGCTCTATCGAGGTGGGCCGTTTCGAGATCACAGTGTGGACAACGATATTCATGGTCAACCAGGTGGCTTGATGGGTGCTCTGTCCCACACTTAAGACAGCTACGAATTTCTATGGCCTGATTCATTTTTTTTGATCCTTAAGCATTAGACCTAAAATTGAGAAAACTAAAAATAGCGCAAAAAAAACGCCAATTCTGTTGATATCTGACGAGTAGTCACCAACGACCGGAACTAATAGGTTTCCCTGTGGATCTCTAGTACTTAGAGTAGACCTTTCCAGTGTGGCTTTCAATCCATCATATGCCCAAAATGAGATCATCGTAAATTTCGCAAATAATTCACCACTGTTTTCCAAGGGTACAACCGCGTTTGAGAGGATGACTTGAGGAATCAACAGAATCGGAATGGTTGCAACGGCTTTATCGTTTGTATCGACGAATGTGCTTACGGTCAGTCCCATAGTGGTAGCCGCCATTCCGGCTAAGAAAAGAACCAGTAGTTGTTCATTGAAATGACCGGTCAGAGGGATCAGATAAGAAACGATTCCCAACAATGCGGTGCATTGTATGATGCAGATACCTGCTAGTGGTATGAGTTTACTAGATAGGTACGGAGCGATATGCAGGCTAACTGAGCGTTCGCGCAGGTAGATGGGGAGTTCTTTTACAACTTCGCGTGCTGAATTTAAACAACCGAACCAGATTGCGGATAAAACCAGGATAAATACAATCTGACTTTGCGAAATCGCTTGTTCATGAATTGATCCATCGATAGTAAACACACCACCAATGACAGCAGCGATGAGTGGTGCCTGGAGTAGAGTTATTGCCAGATTTTTTCGATCAGAAAGCATCAGGTCCCAGTATCGGTGAACCAGTGTTGCGGTTTGTTTCCATTCAAAATACGACGAAATTTGTCGGCGGGTCTTTTTTAATCCGGTGTTGATGGTATGTTCCGGTTCGACAGTGTCAGATAATCGACTACAGATATATCTCTGATACATTTCAGAAGTTTGAAAGCGATCAGCCCATTCGCCGCGGTTTGATGATTCGAGTAGTTCGTATACATCAGAAAGGCGTTCGATTCCGAAATAAGCAGGGGCTTCCCCGGGAGGGCCAAAATAAACCATCCGTCCCTGATGAAGTAATACGACCAGGTCACAATGATCGATGCTTTCCAGTGTATGGGTGACGCAAATGACGGTTTTTCCGGTTGATGCCAGTTCCGAAAAAAGCCGCATCATTTTTTTATCGGTACCCGCGTCCAACCCACTGGTGACTTCGTCGAGGAAGAGTAAGTTTGGATTCGCAACAAGTTCTACTGCCAGACTGACTCGTTTGAGTTGTCCACCACTGAGTGGTACCGGAGTATCTACGGGCAGATCAGCTTTCTCAGACAGGCCAACTTGCTGCAGTACATTACTGATATATTCGTCTATTTCCTGGTTGCTGGTGTCGGGTGGCAAACGCAAACGCGCAGTGTACATTAACGCGTTGCGCATGGTGATTTTTCTATGCACGATATCCTGTTGGGGTACGTAGCCAATGGTTGACTTGAAACAATCAAACGAATCATATAATTCTGAACCATTGTATAAGACCTGGCCACTTGTAGCGGGACGCCGACCATTCAACGCATCCATCAGAGTGGATTTTCCAGACCCGCTAGTGCCAAATATCCCGACGAATTCACCGGGTTCTATCACCAGGTTAATACGTTCCAGTAAACGTTTGGATTGCTTGCTGGTTCGGTCACGTACCTCTTTGTATAAATCACGAACTTCGATACGAATTCGGCCAGTTTCGCCCAGGGGTTGTAATTCTTCGCCGGTGAATAGATAGGAGAATATTGCAAAGCCAATTTGATCGCCCGGATTCAGAATAACGGGCTTGCCGATTTTTTTACCATTCAGAAACGTTCCATTAGTGCTGCCAAGGTCTTCAAGCAACCAATGCTCGTTTTGGAAATTGATTCTCGCATGTTGTCTGGATACGATTGGGGATTCTATAAATAATTCACAATCTTTTAATCTTCCAATGGTTATAGTTTGGTTCTGGGGAAGGCTATGTATTGGGTGGTTCGGGGTAGAGGTTTGTTCCCGTTCGACAGGAGCATTTAAAAGGTGAACATTAAATGTTGTGGAACCAAGAACGAGCCAATCGCCATTTTTTAGTTCAGATTTAACAATAATTGGTTTGCCATTAATTGACACCGGTTTACGATCTACCGAGGCGATGCTGATACGTCCTTCTGAAACAGTGAAGCAAGCATGTCTGGATTGGATGCCCTCATGATGCAGACAAATATCATCGTTGGCAGCGCTTCCGATGAAGGTACGCTTACCCTCGTATAGCTCGTACTTTGTACCGCTTCGAGACTTTAGCGGGCAAAGTTCGATTTTAATCGAGAGGATGCTGGATGATGTAGTTAGGGGCATTTGTCTAATCGTCTTGACGCTGCGCTAAGAATTATCTTTAATAGGCTGGCCCGACGATAAGTCGGGTTTATATTTTATATGAGACCAGTTATTCTGTTTACTCAAATAGAACTTTACCATATAACTATTTGTCTGAACCGGGTATTTATACATAAGTGCTCCAAGGTGTATTTGTTCAGCCTGTTTTCAGGCAAATTTATTAGTATATCAGGGTATGTAAACTGTCTGGGAAGCTGTCCGAGCGTACACTCTCTATGCCCGGACGACTTGCTAGCTCATTACTGTGCAAGGTCTGATTGCAAAAACCTGACGTTTCAAGACCATCTGTCCTACGCAAAATTTGGTGATTTGTTACTCCAAAGGTTGATTGTTTATTAAATGAATTCGGAATACTAAGGTAACATAGCCGAAAAAATTTTAAGTGTCGTCAATGTACATAAATCAGGTGAATATTTCCTATATTTTGTGGGTATCTTGTGAAAACGAGTTTTGAGAGGTTAGTTGTATGAAGGGTGAAATTCGGTGTGGATATGCAACCAATGTTGGATGTCTGCGCGATCACAATGAAGATGCTTATTCGGTTGAACCGGAACTCGGTCTGTGGGTGGTTGCAGATGGTATGGGTGGGCACGAAGGTGGGGAAATCGCAAGTGAAATTACCATAACAACTGTATCGCAAGCGATTCGAGCGGGGCGTACTTTAAAGGAGGCTTTCGCAGAAGCGCATGCCGCAGTAAAGGATGCCGGTGCCAGTGGTGTGGGTAAGACGGGTATGGGTTCGACGGTTGTTGCGCTTAGAATTAACGATAATGATTATGAAATAGCCTGGGTGGGGGATAGCCGCATCTATTTGTGGGATGGAAAGGAGTTTCGCCAAATATCACATGACCATTCTTATGTTCAGCTACTTGTTGATAATCAGTTGATCGAAAAAAATGATGTTAGATCGCATCCGATGAAGCATATTGTCAATCAGGCCATTGGGAATTGCGCCAATGATGATGTTGATGTAGATACCTTAGCGGGCAGATTAGTCGAAGGGTGTCGTTTCTTACTCTGTAGTGACGGCTTAAGCGATGAACTGACTGATGAAGAAATTGCTTCTGTTATTTGTTCCAAAGCAATGGTGCAGGAGGCTGTTGATCGTTTGATTGATATGGCACTGGATTCCGGTGGCTCTGATAATATTACTGCGATGGTAGTGGAATTAGCCGGATAAAGATTTTCTATTTTACCGGTTTATTCATCACACCAAACTTTTTTTACTCAGTTTTCTGGCCGGGTGAAAAAAGTTTAATGCATAAAAAAGCCCGCATTGAAGCGGGCGTTTTTAAATTATTATTATTTTTATTAAATTCGTTACCAACCGACTCTTCGACGAGTTGCGATCTATAACATCATAATCGTTATTATTATTAGATTTTTTTACTACCGCCCCGAAGGGCTTCCTCCTCTTGGACGATTCTACGATCGCGCTCTTTCCATAAAGCTGGTGCTGATTTTATAGTAAATTTATATAATGTCCACTTTTTTCTTTCCAGGTACTCTACAGGCAGGTAAAAAAAATTCTTATACATTGATAGTTAATAGGTTATTTGTGTTGTTGTAAAATAACATCTATTTGTTGGATTTTTGTTTTTGTATTCAGAAACACCAAATTGATTTGTTTCAATGCAGTAATTATGGGAGGTCTAATGATGTTATTCGATATCCAGTTTGGACAACGACTATTAAGGTCTGTTGCCTTTCTATTGAAATTTATATGCTTGTTTTTGCCGACAACCACGCTGGACGCGTCTGAGAAAATCGTACAATTAAATGTTGTTTTTTTGATGCAGGAGCCAGAGGTATCGCCTGCTTTGTCAAACCTGGATCCAGTCATCCGGCGAGAGGGTGTGTTTGGTGCAAGGCTTGGTGTTGAAGACAACAATACAACAGGCCGATTTACCCGGCAGGAATTCCTGTTGACTGAAATTATATTATCGCAATCTGATGACATCATCGCGGAATTCAGGAAACAGATTAAGCAGAATAACACCTTATTTGTAGTGAATTTGTCGGCTTCGGGCTTATCTGAAATTGCTGCTTTGCCTGAATCAAAAGGGACTTTATTATTTGACATATCTACCCGAAGCGATGCATTACGAAACCAATTTTGCCACAAAAATACACTACATATGCTGCCTAGTCGCGCAATGCGTTCAGATGCACTGGCTCAATATATGTTGAAAAGGTCTTGGCGAAAATGGCTGCTAATCATTGGCCCGGATGAGCAAGATCGGCATTATGCGACTGCAATAAAGCGTTCCGCGAAGCGCTTCGGAATGAAAATCGTGGCGGAGAAATCGTGGACGTCTACCCACGATAGCCGGCGTACAGCTCAATCCGAGGTTCCGGTGTTGACACAGGAAGAAGATTACGATGTTGTTGTTGTGGCGGACGAAAAGGGTTTATTTGGTGAATATCTTGCCTATCGAACTTGGTGGCCGCGACCGGTTATCGGTACTCAGGGACTGGTTGCGCTAGCCTGGCACAGAACGCATGAACAATGGGGGGCGGTTCAACTGCAAAACAGGTTCATGGATATTTCCGGCCGCCCTATGGGTGAACGGGATTATGCAGCCTGGCTGGCATTACGTGCGATAGGGGAATCTGCAACTCGCACCGGATCAGCAGATTCTTCATTGATCGGTTCGTATATTTTAAGCGATGCTTTTGCGGTGGCAGGATTTAAGGGGAAGAAGCTGTCCTTTCGGAAGTGGAATGGTCAGCTTCGTCAGCCGGTTCTTTTGGCGGCTCCCCGTTCAATGGTGGCTGTGGCTCCGCTTGAAGGTTTCCTGCATCCCATTGATGAACTGGACTCTCTCGGATTTGATGCGTCGGAAATTGCTTGTGAAAGTAACTAAAAGGACAATTTGTTTTTTTTCAGCGCCGACAGCCTGAGCGTAGCGTGGTTTATCAAGTCTTGCAAGGTCATCCTGGAAACCTGGCTAGAGGATTGACGGGAGATAGGTGAGGAGGGTTTTCCGGTTGGTGGATATATATTGAGCAGGATTTTCGTAAATATCTGGAATGCGGTACCTTGGCACCGAATGCCCCGTTACGCCAAGTGGTGACCGCCTATGCCGATTTGTCGTTGAGTGATCAAACGGTTTTTTAAATTAGAGTAAAACAAGACCCAATGGCAGTTGAATACAAAATTTCGCTGTAGAGGTTTATTAAAAGTAATCTCGATTATTATGCCTGGGATGTTTCGTGAAGGATCACTAAGGAACATACAGGACGTTATAATGTTTGCAGATAATCACCGATAAAAACCCGAACGACAGGTTTTTCTATTTGTTTGTCGATTATCAAACATTTCGGTCAAAACCATTTATTTCTTTTAAAGATAATTATTTGCAACCCGGCAATTAGGATGCACAAAATGGAAAATATCCAAAAGGCCTCTCCCCTGTTGACACCCGGCATTCCTCCAATATTGATTCCCATCAGTCCGGTTAAAAATGACAAGGGCAGAAATATTGTTGCAACCACAGAAAACATATAAGCCGTCGAATTCAACTTAGTACTATTGAGCATATCAATTTCGTCATTGATTATCTGCGCGCGATCGCGAATGTCATTCAATGTTTCAATATATCGCGTGACCCGATCATGGCTCTCGATCAAATGTTCAATATTTTCCTCAGATAGCCACGAAAACTTGGCTTTAATTAGTCCCTCCAACGCCATTTTCTGTGGCATTATGTAACGTCTGAAAATCGCTGTTCTTAGTCGGATAAGTCGAGTATCTTCGGAAACATTGTCGACTTCACGCAACGCTAGGAGTTCTTCTATTTTGAAGGTACGTTCTTCGAGATCTTCAATATAGGGTTCCATACGCGAGTAAACTCGGTTGGTGATCATCGTCAAAAACTCTCCAGCACTCTTCGGTCCCTTGCTGTGTTCAATGTCGTTTTTTACATCTTCGATAGCCATAATATCCCGCTGCCGAGTCGTTATTACTCGGTTGCTGTCAATCCACATACTAAGGGAGATCATTTCTTCCGGATTTTCACTTTCGTTCAGGTTCATTGCTCGCAAAGTTATCATGGCCCCTTCGCTACGAATCAAAATTCGCGGGCGTGTCTCTGAAGCAAGAAGCGCATTAATAACAATTTCGTCTAAATTAGTTTCATCCGCTAGAAAATCTCGTGTATCTTGATCTACCGCGCACATATGTAACCATAGAATTCCGTGCCCAGATTTGTGGGCATTGGGATCATCCAAATCTAAATCAATTCGACAACCCTCAGGTGAAATTCTTTTCGCGTATAGAAGCCCATTATTGTGAGCAAGCGTGTGGATCTTATTCAAAACTATTCTGCCTTGTCAATTTGCTGGCCGCAATGCGGGCAGAATCCCTGCCCTTTAGTGCAAGCATACTTTACAATATTCTGAGCTTCTTCTTTGCTAAGACACATCTCCTTTCTCCGGTTTTCCAGTAGGGCTTTAGTTTGGTCACAAAGTTCACCAGATTTTTGAACTTTCATCGCTAAATCTTTAAATTCTTCTTTTCGGTTTTTTAGCTCTTCGGAGAAGCGCGAGGCCAGCAAACCTGCCGGTAGAGCAACCGTTCCAATCGAAAGGATTGTGATAACAGATGCAAATATCTTTCCTTGGACCGTTACCGGAATAACATCACCGTACCCCATCGTAGTCAGAGTGACCACCGCCCACCACATCGCGTGCGGAATGCTTCCAAAGGCATCAGGTTGCACATTCTGTTCAAAAAAGTACATCCCGGTGGAAGCAATCATAATGAGAACAAATAGAATAAGGAGAGCTGAAAGGATGGAATTAAATTCAGCCTTTATCGCAGATCCTAATACTGTCAGCGGTTCAAAATAGCGAATCAGCTTTAGAAGCCGAAAAAGGCGCAGCACAATAAGTACTTTCAGATCCCATCCAAAGATTATGCTGAGATAGAACGGTGCAATACTGATAAAGTCGACCAAAGCAATGGGCGTAATAAGATAAGAAAGCCTATTTCTAATCCTCGGATCTTCAACAGATATCCAGATCCGTAACAGATATTCACAAGTAAAAATGATAATGGAGATGAGCTCTATTGCCAAAAATATCGCAGTATAGGATTGATAAATATCAGGAACGGTTTCGATAGCAGCCGCACCGATATTAAAAAAGATTAGCGTTACCAAAAACCTATTCACGTTTGCAGAAAGCGCTGGCATTTCTTGCGTTCTTTCCAACAGGGCAAATAGCCATTTTCTTATTTCTATCATATTTGAAACTTGTTTTTCTTAACAGATAAATTCTAGACGATTCATGCCCAAGATTAAATTGATAAAATGAACTGAATCCGATTTCAGACAATTCACCGGGGATTTCCCTATTGGCTATTTGGAAAGGCCGGTACGGCGCAACAAAAAGCTCAAGGTCGGCGCTTGAATAAACAAAGTGAACATGACCACACCAAAAGCGATGGATTGAATAGTCCACCAATATTCAAGCTCTTTAGGGATAGACAGTGCAAGCGCGAGCGAGACTGCAGCGCGCAACCTGTAGTCGACTGGATGCAACTGGCTTGAATGGTAATGGTTGAACTGCCGATTGATCAGTTACCGTTATCTTTGAATTCCTAAAAGGTTTAATCTAGTTCATCGATTCTTTCCATTTTAAATTAATAAAGGTAGAATGTTAGTATTTGTTTACAGGTGTTCCTTATCAGGTTGTAATGGGCTAAGGAATAGTGGAGAAGTAATCAGCGAGATGCTATTCTGGAAAACAAAATAATTATTTAAAATCGAATTCAATGGAAAAAATTAGGAAATATCCGGTGTTGAGATCGATTGCTGAAATTGAAGGTGGTGCAAATATGGATGCTTCAAAAATAACCAACGATTCCGGCTCTGGTCAGGTTACACCACCGCAGCATTTGTTTAAATTTGTTTTGCCGGTTGCGCTCATTGTGAGTCTTGGTTGGTATTCAGGTTTGAGTTTTCTCTTCCCACCTATCGATTATCCAGGTGAAGATACTATAGCCGTAAGTCCAGTTTCAGCTAATAAAGAAGCACAATCGACACCATTTGAAAATGTACCGGGTCGTTCAGATGTGGCAGCACTGACTTTTTCCGATGAAGCTGGAAAAAGGCTATCGCAGAAGAAAGAGTCTGCGGTCGAATCAAAGGGTGCGACAGTGGACTTTTATTACGTTACTGTTCAGGAAGGCGAGACATTGTCGTCCATTGCCCGTCGCCTCTATGGGGATTCCAGTTATTTTGACCTGCTTTATGCAATTAATCGAGATTCGCTGGACAGTCCTGATGATTTGAAAAATGGTCAAAAGATCCGGGTGCCATTGTAAACAAGGGATCGAATTGTACATCTATAGCTTTTTAAGCGGTTAACGTTTGTAAAATTCCCTGTATCGAATCGCGTTTAGTTGAATCGAGGTATTCCAGACCGTTTGAGTTACTGGGCCTTGTGGCTTTTAGTGCTTCGTATAGAGAGTTCCAGCGCTGATCAGCTTTAGTTTCTTCAAACATCACAATGACCTCATCCGCTTTATCAGCGCGGATTATTTCTCGAAATAAATCCAGAGTCTCATCATTTGGGTTTTGTCCACACTGACTGGAATCAGACGCAAGAATTCCTTGAATCGTGATACTGGCAGCATCCCAGTTTTTGGATTTGACTTCAAGGGTCGCGAGAGTGTGGCTGCTGTAAGAATCATGTGGGCGCAGTGCGGTTGCTTTTTTTGCCCAGTTTATAGCTTCCTCAAGTCTATTTGTGTATTTGTACAGGAACCAGGCGAGATTGTTGTATGAATCATGCTTGTCTACTGCGTTTTCAATGGCTATGCGGTAGGCTTTTTCTGCCTCTGACAGTCGATTAGGCTGGTGTTTGAGAAAGCGAGCAAGATGGGTCCAACTTGAGGCCAGATTTGGTTTTATATTGATGGCTTTTCTATACGCTGATTCAGCATCGTCGGTTTGTTCCATTCGGAATTGCAAAAAGTCACCCAGGTTGTTCCATAAAATCGGTAGGCGGCTATCGAAATCGAGTGCTTGATAATAGAGTTCTAAAACTCGTTCTATTTGTTGTTGGTTGATTGTATTATTAGATTGTAACCAGGCATCCCAGCTAATGGCGGCAATTATAGGGTTTTCCCAGTGTTCAGAGGCCGATTCGGCGCCATCGATATCGTTTAATCCCATCATTTCACCGCATCCTATAGCTTTGTATAAGATTTTTGCATGGTGTCCCAAAATATTTTGCCATTGCCTGGCTTCGTCAGTAAGTTGTCGATTTAAGCTATGCCAATTAAATTCTGAAAAATTTTCAGTTTCGGCGGCTATATTCAGCTTTTCATTGGGGCTGAGGGAGGGCGATCCAAATAGGATATTACAAAAGGATTCTGCAACGATATTGCGTACGTCTAAAGTGTCCGTGATGAGTTCATGGCACTTTTTGGTATCCTGCAGGTATTTAATTTTAAAATTCAATTCTTCATTTTCTTGTCCGATATAGAATAATTTCTGGATAGCCGGGTGGGATGAGGCATCGTCTATTAGAGCGGTCAGTAAATGATGCTTCAGAGCCCGTCTTAATGCAGCCGGTTTAACCGTCTGTGATAGTGCGATAATGTATTCGGGTTGACTTGAATAAGTGGGAGGCATGAGTAGCAATTGTCGAGCGATTTCCTGGCGCTCTTGGTCTGAAAATAAAGTCAGGATAAAGTAGTTCAACCAGACTCCGGGTGTTTGTAATTGGCTTTGTGTGTGTGCTAAATACCAAATATTGAAAAAACGCTCCCGAATTTGATACGAAACTGGTGTTTTGTCAGTCGATTTATTCAAGATTCCATGTTGGGTAAGGAAATTCAGTTGGGTGGTAACTTCAGTTTTTGTTAGATGTGATATTTCCACGATCTGGAGTTCACTGAGTGGCTCCCAGTGTGTTGCCAATAGGTTGAAAATTGAACGACTGGTCGGCGGCAATTCCATTAGCCTGATTCGATACCAGGGAGTGATACGATCCAGTAATTTGTGTAAAGCGGGGTAAAGTGTGCTTTTAGTTCTGTTCTGTACGACGTCGAAGATCAGGCGAGTTGTTCGCGGATTTCCGGCTGTTAAACTGAATAGCCGTCTGCATTCTATATTGTTGTTGCGATCATCATGACCATAGGCGACTGTTCCGGGTGAATCGACTCTGGAGTTTAATTGCAGGGCAAGTCCTGATTCATTCAGCCCATTGAGAGCGTGTATTTCGAATAGTTTTTGAGCGCTGGCATAGTCCAGATGTTTGCCGTCTGTTGCGCGAGTATAGCTGGCAATCAAGATGAACTGAGATGGCTTCGCGAGTACGTCATATAATAACTGGTGTTCGGTATTTAGCTGCTGCAAGATGACATTTAGGTTATCGACCAGAAATATTAATTTTTTGCCATTATTTTTTGCAATGTTGTTGAGAAGTTTGAGAGTGTCATCGGCATTATTTTTATTTTTCTGAGAACTTTGAATCACTATGTCCAATGCCTCTTTATTGTCTTCGGTGTTTTTCAATACGGCAGCAAATGCATCAATGCAATTTAGCCAAAAACTATTGAGGCTATTGATATTGAGTTGTTGCTCGGGAAATACTAATGGAATCCATCGATTAGAAAGTTGTTGACTACTGTTTATATAATCAGCAAGTTGTAACAGTAAAGTTGATTTGCCCATCCCGGACAAACCCACTAACAATTGGTGTCGAGGTGTTTTTTTTCCGCGGTTGTGAATCAGTTCTGTTGTAATAGCGTCAAGAATTTCTGGATAAATGACAGGGTGTTGCTGTTGCAAGGGATCGTGCAGCAGTCTCGGGTTGTATGTTGGCTGTTCAAATCCGTTTGGTTCGGTGAAATTATTCATTGAGCGGGTGTCTTGTGGGAGCATCGGCTTTGGCAGTCATATTAAACGGGAAAGGCAGCCAAGATTTACTTTTTGGCAGCAGACGTAATTTTTTTAGTCCTCCTTCAATTTTAAGTTGACGGTTATTTTAAGCCGAGAAATAGATTGGTGCAGTTATACACAAAACTTAGCGCCTTGTCCGGCTATTGTGTGCCTGGCATGAAAGTTCTACCCGTCAATAAACTCTGCAGGAGAACCGGGATCCGGAAATCAGCGCTCTCTCAATCCTTCACTGGGTTCAATCCGTGATGCTTTAAGGCCCGCAAAAGAGGCCACGATAGCTAGCGACGCACAGGTTAACGCAAAAGAGAGCATGTAATGGACAGGTAGCAGTCTACAGGTTTGTTGTCCGGGTTCAAGCTGAGCCACCAATAGCTGGTTTATACCCAGGGTCGTTAGGTGAAACATACAGATTGCCAATAGCCAGCCAAGTAAAGCTGTAAGCAAACTTTGCATGACGGGGAACCAGATGATATCAATCGTATTAAATCCCACCAGCCTTAATACAGACAGTTGTTTTCGTTTTCTATCGATATTAGCCCAGAAATTTGCTCCCAGGGAAAGGGCGCAGCCGATTATTCCAACGATCGCAATTGCCCAGTAAATTTTGGTTAAACTTTGATCGAGGTGTTGTACTGTATCGATATCGTGTTCACGCGTTCTTACTTCGATTCCTTGATCCAATAGCCAGTTCTGTAAGTTTGCAACGTCCTGAATTGATTGGGCAAACAATCGGAAACCAGGATAGTATTGACGCATAGTGGGCCTGTCACCAGGCCAACCGAGATCGGGTACTGCCTGCCCATCACGATAATTTTCCAGGGCTTCCAATAGACGCAACGAACAAAATGCGCCGTCCCGGCTGAATGCACCGGGTGGAGAAATAGCCGATATTTTCAGCTTAATGTGCACACGTTCATTGAGTCCGTTGAATTGTCGAGCGATGCTTCCGTCGACAGTGTCACCAGGTTTAACTGCCAGTTTTTTGGCTGCGGATTTAGACAAAATCAGATCACTATAGCTATCTTCGTCTATTGAATTGATGGGTAGAAGTGGGTCGCCTTTAGCAGTGGGTAGGAGCTCGATATGCAAAATTCTTGGAGAGGTCTTGCTTTTTATCTGGATCGTTGCAGCGATATTGCGTGTTCGGGGAATTACAAAGGCAACATCCGAACGATCACCAAGGGTTGAGAACCAGAGTGAACTATAGTTGCCACTGTTAACGGGGCGAATTGCGCGGTTCTGAGGGTCAGCGATCAGGCTATCCAACATTGAACCGACTATACCGAACTTAAGGCCAAAAAGTACCATAATTGGTCCCAATGCGGTTGCAAGTCCGAGAATAAGGCACCCGGATATATGCCATTCATAGCAATAGTCTTTAATGGCTAGTTTCGAAATTTTCAGCATATTCAGTTGTTTATTACCGGGTTATCGAAGATTCACTGGAATCTGCCAAGTGTTGAGTGTGATGATAAAGTGGAGTCAGTCCAAAATTTTTGAGATGTTCCCAGGCATGGCTGGCCAAAATCAATGTTATCCCCAGGTCGTCTACCAGTTTGACGAACAGATTCATGGTGGTCTTTGCTGCGTATGGATCCAAAGAAGCAGTGGGTTCATCAGCGATGACAACCGACGGTCGATGTGCAATTGCACGGCCAATCGCAACCCGTTGACGTTCTCCAATTGAAAGTGAACCAGGAAGCTTGTTGATATGTCGCTCGATTTTCAGTTCACGGGTAATTTTTTGTACTGTACCGTCATCACCAAGATTAAGAATGTCACGAGAAAGATTAATATTGTCCCAAACTGTCAAAAAGGGTAGCAAGCCACCAGTTTGCATGACGTAGCCGATATGCTGTTTACGTAAATGTGCAATTTTATTGAGTTGGTTCGATTTCCATTTTTGGTTAACATCGACACTGCCCTGGGTTGTGTCAGGACTGAAAAGAAATAGAGAACTTTTGCTTGGCCGGGAAATGAATGCCAACATATCGAGCAGTGTTGATTTACCACAACCGCTTTCACCAATAAGTGCGATTTTTTCACCTCGTCCGATGCTCAGGTTCGGTACTGATAAGTGAAATGCGGCACCTTCCGATGCTCGATTTTTTTCGATATGCTGCAATTGGTAAACATACGGTTGATTTTTTCCGTCTTTTGGGATGTTAGCGGTTGATTTCATCAGTGTTAAGGAAGCATGTCTAACGGTACAGGAAATACCGAATTGCCATTAATGGGTTTATTGTCAAGACTGATCCAGATGTCAGTATGATCGTGCAAGGCGCGGTAATAGGTAATTTTTTCTTCTAGCTGGCTTAGAAAATTAACTTGTTGTGTGGTACTCCAACTATGCCAATCGTCTAAGGCCAGATTCATTACTTGTCCGGTGTAAGGAAGATCTTCAATGTATTCGCGTAAAAAGCCAATATCTGCAAGACTATTTCCTTCTTCCTGGTTAGTTGTGGTTCCTAATTTGGCTGGATCGCGGGAAATGGTTGCTGCAATTATTTTCAGGTCGCCAATAAAGTTTTTAGGAGATATCAGACCTTGTTCCGCAGTTTCGAGTACTTGTCTAAGAACGTCGTAGAGATCTGAGAGTTGGTCTCGTGTTAACAGCACACAAACATCAACGGATTTGTTCTCCGGGTTTAGAAAATCTTTATCCAGCAACCAGGCATTGAATACACCTGGAGCAGTCTGATTTTTCGTTTTTCTAAGATAATTTAGACGTAAAGCATGGCCTAATTTGGCGGTTTTTTCACGTAATGCAGCCAGTTTTGGGTTTGTTGTCTCTTCCTGGGTCAGTGATGCTTCAGATTTTTCTCCTATAGCGGTGATCTGTGATGTAATTTGACCGGCAAGTGAATCGATAACCTGGCCAAATTCTTCCAGATTTGCTGCAGTCACTGGGTAGTACAGGCTGCCTATGCCGGGATAGTTGGATAGTTGACGGTATTTTGCTGCTGCTTCCTTGCTGTTTGCCTGGCCGCTGGGGCTGAGCAGATGCAGCACGAATATTGCGACACCCTTGTCTTGAGCCATTTGGTTTAGCTGTACTGCATCAAGTTTTGTCGCAGACAAAGGATCTGTTGCCTCGCGGGGTCCGGCATCAGTAATCAAAATGATATAGCGTGCAGCATCGGATGACCAATTCATGGCGGAAAGTGTTTTTTCAACACCGGCGTAACTGTCTTCCACAAAATCTCTAGTAGGGTAAATTGCTGCGGCGAGCCTGTTTATCTTTCTAAGAAAGATATTTGGGTTCGCACCCTGCTCCAGGCTAACTAACTGGCGGGTTAAAAAACCCACTCCGAAGGCTGCCTTAATATTATCGCGAAAGGCAACCAGCCCGAATCGAACCTGACCCAGGAGGTTGGACTGATCTAATCGTTGATAGATTTTTTTTGCTGCTTGACGGGTTCGGTTGATATAAGGCTGCATGGACAATGTCGCGTCGATCGTAAACGCGATACCAGCGGTATAATCCGGTTGCTTTTTGTTTGTGTCTGTCGGCTTTTCCAGAGAAGAGGATTCTCGAATGGATATGCTTGATACTTTGAGTAATTTGGCTATTTGACCGTCTAGATAAATGTCTTCGTAATCATAGATTGGTAATAGGTAGAAGTTTTTTGTAATATCAATATTTTCTGGGGGTTGAATAGCCACTACGGGAGAATTTTTGAGTTGTTTGCCCTGAGTGGCGGCACGGTAAAACTTTTTATAGCGACGAATATCGTAATTATCGACGATTGTCTGTATCGATTCTTTATCAGAATATAACAGCACCCTGTCATGCTCGACCGGGTTGTGAAACATGAGTGTCAAGCCTTGGTTCCATTCCAGTGTATGGTCAGCTCTGATCCAGCCATCCAGTTGTCCAATCCGGTTACCACCAACCTGCAGCCATTCAGTTTTTTCGTTTTCCTGGAATCGTTGGTATACGTAATAAACTGTAAAGGGAGCCAATTCAATGTGATCTTTTTGAGACAGTTCTTTACGAGGAAAAAGTTTGGCGTCAGGTAAGGACAGGACCCTTTGGTAGAGGTCTTTTTTTCCTGGGATCAGCAAAGGTCGGGTGGGGTTCGCTACACTTTTAAAGCTCAATAATGCAAAGATTATAATCGCGGCAAATTGAAGTATTGGGGCTTTCGCCGATGACTGCATTAATTTTAATCCCACGATGATTTTAATAACTGCGAAAGTTGATTGCCGGAATTTGCTTGATCCTTGATATATTGGCGGAGTTGGCGCAGCGATTTGCTCGCGTCGGGGTGTCCGGATGATTCCGCAATGTTATACCATTTCCGAGCCTGGGTAACGTTGGGCCTGTCGATTATACTCGGATTTAAATTGAATGTTGCAGGATCGTTGAATTGTCCTAATGTGAACGCAGCATCCGGGTGATTTTTTCTGGCCGCATAAAAATATAATAAATAGGCGTCGGATGTGAATTTAGCTTGCGAAAAAATTTCTGCTTGTCGAACGACCTCGTCCAGATCATCCTGTTGCCCGGCTATTTCCAGATCCTCCAGGAAACGACGTGCCTGGAAACCAGGTTGACTATCCATTAATTCATTGATGGGCTGCGATGGAGTTGACTGGGGTTGCTGATTGAGATCTTCTTGCTTTGGGGGGTCATTAACCACCAGAGGCATTTCTGCTTCGTCAAATGATTCGGATAGCATTTTGCTATCCAGTTCTATGATTGGGGCGATCTGTTGGTTTTGTGCCGGCTCGGATTCGGTGTCGTGGAACTCTAGTGAACTGAATTCGATCGTACCAGAATAGGAATTGCAATCATCAGATTTGCAATTGTTGAGTGTTTGATGGGCAGTTTGGCTGGATAACTGACTGGTCGTGTTGATCCATATCGAGTAGGCGAAAATGAACACGGCTAATCCGGCCAACGCTGCTCGCAGAGGCCTGTTTCGTAATGATTGAAGGGTGCTGTTTCCTCCAGAAAGTGTTAGAAGAAAATCATCCCTGGCTTTGTGGTTATCTTCAGCTTCAGGTATTGCAGGGTCGGTATATGCAACAGGATCGTAATTGTTGGAACGCCGATCGGGTTCTTTGTCAATCGAAACTGCATCAACCATTTCTTCACTCACTATGAGGGAGTGGAGATTTTCTGCAGTTCTGAGTGCTTCTCGGCAAATTCTGTCAACGACTGCCGGGATGCCGCTGGATTTGCGACCAATTTCGCTAATGGCATCTAAGCTAAAAAGTTCGTTATTCCTGCAGCCTGCGACGCTTAAGCGGTGATCTATGTAATCTTTGACCTCTGTAGAGTCGAGCCGATCTAACTCGAAACAGAGCAGAGACGAGAAAAAAAGCGGCTTTGGTTTCGCAGCAGACATTTGAGGAATGAATTCAGCTGTGGCAGATAAAACAAACTGAATCGATGCGTGCTCTGTTGAACTTGGTGTTGAAAGTAATAGTATGTTATTCAGTAAATCCAGCGGCAGGGCATCTACATCGTCGATGATAATTACAATATGTAAGTTACTGGTTTCCAGCAGATATTGATTGAGCGACTGCATTTTTTGCAGCAAACTCCCGCGGCTGAGTTCCAGGTTTAATTCGTCCAGCAATGTGTCTATGAAATTTTCATATCGATATGAATTGACCTCGATGAAGATGAACTCGGTGTCTAGTAAAAGGCAGGCTTCCAGTTCACGCAACATCAAAGTTTTGCCCAGACCTTGTTCCCCAATCAGTAGCGCGGTGTCTTTACGCGAGGCTACTTGTGCGCACAAGCTCTCGTAAACCGTTACCCAATGGCTGGTTCGATACAGAAAATCGGAGTCCCATTCGGGGTTGAAGGGATCATTATTTAGGCCGAAATAATTGGCGTACATTGCGTTAAAGTGTGTCAAAACCAAGGGGGAGAATGTGTTAGTGAACAACGCCCATGAAATTTCTAGAATAACGGGATTGAATGCCTATTTCAACGAATTTACTCTAAGCGTTCATCTTGCTATTGATTTACATTTTCTATTTTTGTTGTTCATCAAAATTTGTTTAGGACTCAATTTATCAAGACATGTGGTCAAAATTCCAATTCACCACTGAATCTTAAGCAAGGATTCTGCTATCATCGTAAAGTTTCAGATATTGGACTCACTATGACTACGTTGAGATTTATTCTTCTGGTTTCTATTACCTTAGCTGCAAATTTTGTATTCGCAGAGACTCTCTATGTTTCTTTGGAAAAAGACAACGCGATAGCAATAGTGGACGCGGAGAAACAGCAATTGCTGAAGACTGTCACAATCGGTCAGCGGCCTCGGGGTGTGCAATTGAGTAAAGATGGTCAGTTCCTTTATGTAGCGGTCAGTGATGACGATACCATCAAAGTTTTGAACACGGAGTCGTTAACCGTTGTCGGGAGCCTGCCATCGGGTGAGGATCCGGAAACATTTGTACTGGATTCCAGCGAAAAGCGGGTGTATGTATCTAACGAAGACGATAACCTGATTACTGTAATTGATATACAGGAAAAAAATGCCATCGCACAGATTCCCGTAGGGGTTGAACCCGAAGGAATTGCGGTGAGTCGCGATGGGAAATGGTTGGTGAGTGCCTCTGAAACAACCAATATGGTGCATTGGATCGATCCCCTTGGATTACAGATCGTGGAAAATACTCTGGTCGATCTAAGGCCCAGAGCTGTGGCGTTTACAGCAGATAGCCAGCAACTCTGGGTGACTTCGGAGATAGGCGGAACTGTGTCAATCATTGATGTGTCATCAAAACAAATTGTTAAGAAACTCAAATTTTCGGTTGCCGGTGTAAGTCAGGGTAAGATACAGCCGGTCGGTGTCGTGGTCGACGATGCCCGCCGCTGGGCCTATGTTGCTTTAGGTCCTGCAAACCGCGTCGCAGTGATCGATGCGCAAAAGCTGGAAATCAGTCAATATTTGTTGGTTGGACAAAGAGTCTGGAATTTGGCTTTTTCTCCGAATCAGACGCACTTGTATACAACAAATGGTGTCAGTAACGATATTTCCATCGTTGATTTAAGTGAACATAAAGTAGTCAAATCACTATTGGTGGGCCGATACCCGTGGGGTTTGGCGGTTAAGCCATGACAAAAACTCCCGCACTGTGTCTTAGAAAGGTCAATTATTTGTTTGGTAGCAAGCAGGTTCTTGATAATATTGAATTCTCGGCCGAAAGTGGTCAGTGTAGTATGCTGCTGGGACCTAACGGCGCAGGAAAAACCACCCTGTTTTCACTGATCACCCGACTATATGATGCGGGTGACGGTCAATTACAAATTTCCGGTTATGACCTGAAAAAAAATACCAGTAAGGCCCTGTCCCAATTAGGTGTGGTGTTTCAACAGCCTACCCTGGATATGGATCTGAGTGTGATACAGAATCTCAGCTACCATGCTGCCTTGCATGGTATGAGCAAAAAGCTAGCGCAGCAACGTATACAGTTGGAGCTGGAGCGGCAGGATATGTGGGATAGAAGTAATGAAAAAATTCGCCAATTAAATGGTGGACATCGGCGACGGGTTGAGATTGCTCGCGCACTATTGCATGAGCCTTCGCTACTTTTGCTCGACGAGCCAACCGTCGGTTTGGATGTAGCCAGTCGGCAAGGGATTGTTGATTACTTGCATGCTTTGAGTGCAGAGAAAGGCATTGCGGTATTATGGGCGACTCATCTAATTGATGAAATCTTAGCGAACGACCATCTTATTGTTTTACATTTGGGCAGGATCCGAGCGCAGGGGAGCGTCGCAAAAGTATTGAGCGATACCCACTCGGAAAACGTGCAGATGGCCTTTCAGTATCTCACTCAGACTTCGGTTCGGACAAAATAACAACATGAAATTTAATCATTCTATCCGAGCAACCCGGGGTATCGTCAAACGGGAGTTGCTGCGTTTTCTGTTGCAGAAAGAGCGCTTTATCGCAGCACTTGTGCGACCACTGGTCTGGCTGTTTGTATTTGCAGCAGGGTTCAGATCGACTCTGGGTATAGCGATAATGCCACCTTATGAAACATATATATTATACGAGGTTTATATTTCACCGGGTCTGATTGGCATGATTCAACTTTTTAACGGTATGCAAAGTTCATTGTCTATGGTTTATGACAGAGAAATGGGGAGTATGCGAACTTTACTGGTTAGTCCGTTGCCTCGTTGGTATTTGTTAGTCAGTAAACTTCTGGCAGGAACAGCGGTTTCAATCCTGCAGGTCTATACATTTTTGCTTATCGCCTGGTTTTACGACATTCAAACAAGCTGGCAGGGTTATTGTTTGCTACTGCCCGCATTGATTGTATCCGGGCTGATGCTTGGAGCGTTGGGGATGCTTTTATCCTCATTCATTAAGCAGCTTGAGAATTTTGCGGGTGTGATGAATTTTGTAATATTTCCAATGTTTTTTATGTCGACAGCACTTTATCCACTATGGAAAATCAAAGAATCCAGCGTATTACTTTATTCATTGGCGCAATATAATCCTTTTTCACAGGCGGTGGAACTTATTCGTTTTGCGATGTATAACCAGTTTAATACCTATGCATTAGTTTATACTCTATTGGCCTTGGCGGCGTTTTTGTCATTGGCAGTTCTTGGCTACAATCCATCAAAAGGCATGATGAAAAAGAAAATGGGTGCTTAAATGATCCATGATAAAACCATATTGGTGACCGGTGGTGCTGGATTTTTCGGCAGTAACTATGTATTGCGGCAGATTAAAAAACAAAAGTTTTGTATCATCAATCTGGATGCATTAACTGATAGTGGAAACCTGGATAGCCTGTCTGGTCTTGATGATAATCCGGAACATCATTTTGTGTTGGGTTCTATTGTTGACCGTAGTCTTACAGAATATTTAATGTTGCGGTATCAACCCTGCGCAGTCGTAAATTTTGCAGTAGAGACTCAGATTGATAAAGTGGCCACGGATCCGGAGGTTTTTATACAGACTAATGTGAATGGTACATTTGAACTGCTTGAAGCGACTCGAAAATACTGGACTTCGTTGCAGGGTGAGTTGAGAAAAGAGTTTCGTTTTGTTCAGGTTTCAACCGATGAAGTATTTGGAAGTTGGAACGATTTGAAACTTTTCACCGAAGAAACTGCGTATCGCCCTGTTTCTTTATCTGCAGCATGCGAAGCTTCTTCTAATCATCTGGTTCAGGCATATCATCATAATTTCAGTTTGCCGACCTTAATTGTTCATTGCTCGAGGGGTTTTGGACCCTATCAATTTCCCGGGAATCTGGTCCCAGGAAGTGTGCTTAGTGTAATCCGTGGTGAGCCGACTCCTGTCAGAGAATGTGCAGGAGATTTTAATGACTGGTTATATGTCGATGATCATTGTCGTGCCATCGACAGCGTACTTGAAAAGGGAAAAGCGGGAGAATGTTATAACGTGAACGGCGGGGGTGGTAAAAGTGACGGGGAAATCCTGGAAATACTTGCAGCGTTGCTGTCTGAAATCGATTTTGAAATGCCCCCAGTCTTGCAACAGCGGACTGACTATTCTCACTTATCCGGAAACTCCAGTAAGATTTATCTTGAAACCGGATGGCAGCCCAGGGAAACATTAGAATCGGGCCTGCGGAAGACTATCCATTGGTATAGGAACAATAAAGAATGGTGTCAGAGAGTTTTGGATGGAACTTATCTGGTTGGCAATTAGGTGGGTGTCGAAAATATATCAATAGTATTGGTCTGGAATGGGAATCTCTTCTTTCAGAGCGCTTCAACTCACAAAAAAAGAATATGAAATTATTAGCTGTAAGCGTGGCTAAACCATCCGTTATCGAATATAACGGAAAACAGGTTATGACAGGAATATACAAGGTTCCTTCTTCACAGCGAATAAATATGACGAAGTTAGGCCTGGAGGGTGATGGCCAGGCTGATCTTGATGCTCATGGAGGTGTCGACAAGGCGGTTTATATCTATTCATATAAGAACTATATATATTGGCAGGATGAGCTGGAACTTTCTGATTTGCCGTTTGGTCAATTTGGTGAGAATCTGACGGTGCAGGAATTGTCTGATGATTCTGTACATATTGGAGACAGGTTGCGAATTGGTGACGCTTTGGTCGAAGTCACTCAGCCCCGAATTCCATGCTTTAAGCTTGGCGTGAAGATGGGCATGAGTAACTTTCCTCGACGATTTATGAAGTCCGGACGAGTTGGTTTTTATGTAAGAGTATTAGACGGCGCTAAAATTGGACAGGGCGATTTGATTGAACGGGTGAGGCAACATCCGAAAAAATTGTCGGTTAAACATAGTTTACTGGCATTGTCGAGTGGCCCGGAACAGAGTCGAATTATTCGTCGCGCATTAGAAATTGAGGAGCTTTCGAAAGCCTGGAGAAATGATTTGACCCGGCGGTTGCAGGGAGGTCTGTGAAACTGTCATTATCGTCTGGTTGTGAACTAATTTGAAAATATATTGTTCAGTTGATGAATGATTTATTTTAGTTGGTGCTAGAATTAGACCGGTGTGAACCTGAACCGAGTATTTATTGATGGTATTCCGAGAGGCTGGCTGAGATATGGAGTCGTCGTGAGGAGGAGCGGTATTGGAAACACAAATCGATTATAAAGAGGCCAATAATGTCTGTCTTTAAGGGTATTATAGTTGGGTGGTCGGCCAGCATTTATTTTTTCGAATCAGACGTTTTATTCCTGGACAGTTCTGCAGTAGCTGGTTATCTTCCTGATAGTGTATGAACGACTAAAATTTTAGAGGTTTCGGTTACATTAGCGTGAGAAATTTATACTATATTCCTCAATCCAAGAAAGAGAAAGATCCGGATAGCGCCAGTGAGTTTCGTAATAAACCGCTAAAACAATGGATTAAGAAGTTACCGACAGCCAATCATGGTATGACGACCCGGTTATTTCATGATCGTATCCGTGAGATGAATGGAATTGAAATACCTGCTGAAGATCGGCTTGAAGCGCTTGAGAATTTGTATTCCACCTTTGCAATAATTGATGAATTTCTTGTTTCTCGTGTTATTGGAAAAAGTATTCCATTATCGGCCGATGAGCAGAAAATTGGAGATTTAGCGGAAGCAATTAACCAGAATTTTCTCGTAGGTTATGTGGCAGTGCTTGAGGAACTATCACGATCCTCAGTAGGGTGGCGTTTCGCCCGTCAGTTGCCAGGCGTTATTGGTCGATTAATTCACGGTTTGAGTCGAGTATTGATAATTCGCTATATCCTGCGAATTCCTGAACCTGAATGGGTGTGGCTGGATTTACATTCCCTGTATCAGCTTGCCGAAAGAAAAAATAAATGTGACGTAAAAATTAAGAACAGTGATCAAAGTTCGTCAACAACTATTCGTTGTCTTTATAAGCAAATACTTCTGTTGCGGTTATTAGAACCTGATGGCCTGACGCAGAAAGAAATCTTAAAAATTTACAACCGGCTGGAAGAATGGTGTAGTCACGTATCATTTACAGAAGGGGAGGCTTCCAATTCAGTTAATCAATGGTGGATTATACTGGACGAAGACAAACCGGCGATTAGTCTTTTCGATCCTGAACAAGAAGATGAAAAAGACCTTCGTGTAATGTCTTTTGATATGAAAGATTTTATCTCTGTATTGCAGAACTTAAAAAATCGCGCGGATCGAACAATCGGTCGTTTTGATTTAATCTCAGTGACTGACCAGGCATTACCTGAATCTGCCGCAGCGTTACTTGAATACTTGATCGAACGAGCCGCTGGTAAGGTTGCCTCGCGAGAAATGGTATTTGAGGACAAAAAACCACGGTTACTGTCTATTGGCCTCAAAGCTACTCATCAGCAGTTAAATTTGCCGACCAATGCGGATGAAAAGATTATCGGTGATTGGTTAGTGACAGTGAATGACGATTATTCTTTGCGTTGTGAATTTGATCAGCCTGGTCAGCTTTTCCTGGGCAGTTTGGTCAGTCTCAAGCGCGTTGATTTAGAGAGTGGTAGAAGAGTGCTGGGCATAGTGAATAAGATCTGGATGCGTCGTCTGGATGGCGCAGTTCATTTTGATATAGCATTGTTGTCTCCTCAAGTTATGGCAGCAGGTATCCAGCCGCTGCGAGCAAAAAAAGATTTGCAGATTTATCAACGTGTATTGTTGTTTTTTGTCGACACAGGGGAAGGTCAGCAGCCGAGGTTAATTCTGGAATCGCAGAAATTAAAAGGCGGTAATATGGTTCAATTGCTTACTCAGAACGAGTCGGTACGTGTAATCCTTGAAAATCGTCGAAATGTAGGGCCTGGGTATTCGTTATTCGAATGTATACCGCGTGCAGACGACCAGCAGGAAATCCTCCCACCGAAAGGCTACGATTTTCTCTAAAATTATACTCGGATTCTCAAATTAAATTCCGATTGTAGAAGATCATCGTGGTTTTTGGTGAGGTGATGTATTGGGCTTAGCAGTGAGATTGAGGGGTCAATCGTATTTATCAATATGCTGATCCACAAAAGCTAAGATTTTACCATGCGAGTCCGAGGGCCGCATTGTTCTAGGGCGTACGAATGCGCGTGGTTTGTTATTGA
>Ga0114934_10000032_pt1 | contig 71142 bp, 82 predicted proteins | sample 4SBtaG_2_FD_99695 | JGI IMG/M metagenome (GOLD analysis project Ga0114934, IMG submission 99695) | Deep subsurface microbial communities from Kolumbo volcano to uncover new lineages of life (NeLLi) - 4SBTROV10_white metaG | ecosystem: Environmental > Aquatic > Marine > Volcanic ...
CGGTTAATCAATTGTTTAAATGGATATGATGATAGAGTAAATATTACAATTGCTGATAATAGTCAAATAGGAAATATTATCGTGATGATAAAACAACAACTAGGGGATGAGTATAGCGTAGAACAACATAAAGAATTAGTAAGGAAAGCATTAGAAGAGCGAGAATATTCAACTGAAACAATAGATGAATGGTTGGGGTATATAGAGTAGTAAAATTAAAATTTATTTAATTTATTAAATAACACCAATGGTATATAATCATTTAATGTACTTTATAATTAAAAAAATATATTTTTAATTTTTATAACAAATATTTTTTTTCCAGTTATCACTTAATTACTATCAATTTATTGTAATCAGATAGCTTTATTTCTATTGTTTTGGGATTCATTTTTTCGCAATTAGTACATTTTGAATTAATAAAATTCCTAGACCAACTATCAAACGGTCTTCTTTTACTTTCTATATGGTTAGAATCAATGTTACAATAACTACAAATTCGTATCATTGTTGGATTTGCATCCTTTTGAGATTTAATACGGTAATCTAGAAATTCAACTGTGTTTTTTTCACCACATTCAATACAAAATTTACCTATTGGTGTTTGTGTTTTACATTTACTACATTCTATATACACTATTTTGGGTGTATTTGTTGCCATATTGAACGTATTGTATTTTTAGCCGAAAATAATTTTATATCAATTGTTGTTGAAATTTAGATAATTAAAAAATATGTTTTCAATTTTTTTTCAACCCCTTTTTTGTTTTTAATTTTAATCTTAACAGGTGCAAAATCTTGAACGGAGAAATCTTCTTTATTATCTTCTTTATCTAGATATAGTAAAATTCATTATTTACAAAATATATTATATTCGGAAGTATATATAAGATGTGTTCAACGACAATAAAAAATTCTCCTAATGATTATTGCATCCAAGAGAGCAATAAAGATAATTATGCTAGTCTTGTTTATTATAAACACAAATTAGAAGCGTATAATACTCAAATACCTGATGCAGGTATTAATATGGGTCCTATTAATGCTTCTATTTTATCTCATAATTATGCTGATATAGATAGTTTTTTAAAAGGAACTTACTTTAACAATTTAGAAAAACCAAGAAGAGAATTTACTCCTCGTATTAAGAAATTTAAATCAATCGCTTTTTTTGATAGATTAACTACTTATATACCTGAACCTCTTGTTATAGAAAATTGCCAACGACCTGATATTTTTAGAAGATAATAAAATATAAAATATAAAGTATAATTATATGGCATTTACACGATTTAATTACGATCCATGTAGAACAAAAAAAATATTACAGGAAAGCACTGGACCCGGAAGATATCTATTAAATACACCTGGTAATGGTTGTAGTCCTTGTTTTATTTCCGACCCACAAATTCGGCTTGAACGATGGGGTGCTAATCTTCGTTCTGTTCCTAACGGTCATCCAATTGATATCGATAGCGACCTTATGGGATTAACACGCAATCTTACGAATGATTGTCTTAATTATAAAGACCATGAAATAAAAACTAAACGCAATAATTATAAAAGTTGTAATAAAGTATTCACAGATGAATCACGTGCTACTAATCCTGCATGGATGTATCGTGATTTAGAACAAGTCAGATGGGAATACCCTATCCTTGACCCACAAGAAAATACTTGTATACCATTCCAAAATAATTTAGATACTACTCTTCTTGAAAAAGATTATTTTGTTCCAACTATTCCTTGTTTACCTTATCAAAAATAGATAATTCATTAAGTTTTACACTTAATTATCATCAAAAGTATAATAAGAAATATTTAGTAATATTTTTTATTGTGTATTGAATAGAATTAATTTATATATGTTTATATATAATGGAAATTGCAATACCACTATTAGCATTAGGAAGTATGTATATTATGGCTAATGAAAAAAAGAATAAAACAAAAGAAAATTTTACTTCTAACAATCCCCTTATTAAAAATACTGGTCCTAATTATCCTAAAAAAACTATTGCTACTGTTCAAGATAATGTTAATTATTATCCCAATGCGAATGCGGCTACCGACCGATATTTTCAACAAGAAAATTATGAAGAAGCCTCAAGTCAGCAAGAAAAAGACCATCAATTCTTTTCTTTAACTGGAAATCAAGTAGATAAATCCAAATTTAACCATAATAATATGCAGCCTTTTTTTGGGGCTCGTGTAACTCAAAGAACTTCTGGTTTTGAAAGTAATGAAACAGTTTTAGATAATCTTCAAGGTTCGGGAACACAAATGTTTAACAAACAAGAGCAAGTTCCTTTATTCAAACCAGAACAAAATATGCATTGGGCACATGGTACTCCTAATGCAAGTAACTTTATTCAGTCTCGTATGAATCCATCTAAAAGTATGAATAATACTAAACCATGGCAAGAAATTCGCGTTGCACCTGGTTTAGACAATGGATATGGTGCTGCCGGTAAAGGAGGATTTAACTCTGCTTTAGATGCTCGTGAAAAATGGATTTCCAAATCTGTTGATGAATTACGAGCAGTTAATAATCCTAAGGTAACATATGAAGGTGTTACATTAGGAGGAAAACATTTTAATACTGAACGTGGTATTCAACCTCATGTAGAAAAGAATCAGCCTGATACATATTTTGTGAATAACCCTGACCGATATTTTACTACTACTGGTTTAGAAAAGAAACCAACAGGACGTAGTGAGCAAATGTTAGGTTATTCAAATCGTGTTAATACTACCAGCGAATATTTTGGAACCTCAAATACAGAAGGATTAAATGCCACTTATGTTCCTGGTGAACATAAACAAAGTACCCGACCTGTTTTAGATTCAAATTATACACATATTAGTAATACTTATGCTAATGATAAATTTGATTCAACTGACGGAGATTATGGAGTTAAAGGATATACAAAAGGAGTAAAACCAAACGCACGTTCTTTAACAGATTCACGAGGTAAATATTTTGGTGCAATTTCTACTATTGCTAATGCACTTACTCTTCCAATTCAAGATATGTTACGTCCATCACGCAAACAGAATGTTATTGGAAATGCAAGACAAAATGGTGGTGTTAGTACTGAAACTCCTCAATCCTATGTTTATAATCCATCTGATCGTGCTCGTACCACAACTAAGGAGACAACCTCTATTAATCCATATTTAGCAAATGTTGGAAAAGCCGAATATCAAGGTTATGGTTTCTTAGCTAATGAAAATCAACCTACCGATACTCAACGTATGACAACATCATGCAAATATACAGGAACACCCGGTAATGGTAATGTGCATAATAACCAATCTTATGCAGCTGCATATAACGCTCATCTTAATGTTAATAAAGAATACAAGGGTCGCATTAATGTAGGTAATTCCAGTGCATTTAATTGTACACAAAATATTCATATAGATAAATTAGATAGTGATAGAAAAAACCCTAATCTTTATGGAATACAAAATGGTATTAAAACATCAGCAACACTAGAAAATGTAGGTTCATTTAAATCACGAGAACCTGATCGTCAAGACTTAAATTGTCAACGTTTAGAACCTGAATTAGTATCTGCGTTAAATAGCAATCCTTATTCACATCCTATTGGAAGTTTCGCTTAAATTATTTAGTAATGAATAAATATTAAATACTAAATAATTATTATTGTTAATGTTATCTATTCATCAAGATATTTATCATAAATTAGATTATTTTATAAAAATAAGAAAAATACCTAATATTATTTTTTATGGACCTCACGGAAGTGGTAAAAAAACATTAATGAATGATTTCTTAAAAAATATATATAATAATTTAGATGTGGAAAAATATATTATGAAAATAAATTGTGGTCATGGTAAAGGTATTAAATTCATTCGTGAAGAATTAAAATTCTTTGGTAAATCCAATATTAATAATCAACAAGGTGACATTTTTAAAAGTATTATTCTATTAAATGCTGATAAATTAACATGTGATGCCCAATCTGCATTAAGAAGATGTATTGAAACCTATAGTCATAATACACGTTTCTTTATTATTGTAGAGGATAAAAATAAGTTATTGAAACCTATACTCTCTCGTTTTTGTGAAATATATATTGCTTTACCAATAATAGATTCAAAACAAGTTCAACTTTATGAGTATCATTTAAATAAGGAATTAGTAAATAATAGTAAAATAGAGAAATATGAATGGATAAAAAATAATATTGAGAAGGATAGAAATATACAATATTATCTTGCGATGTCAGATAGTTTATATGAAAAGGGATTTCATATTTTTGATTTGTTAAATTATTTTGAGAGAGAAACAGATATTAATGAATTGACGAAATATACATATTTAAGTTATTTTGACAAAATACGGATAGAATTTAGAGATGAACGAATGATAATATTTATTGTTATATATTATTTATTTATGCGTCCTAACGTTAATTTAGAAAATGTATCATTTATGTAATATGGATGATTTTAAACTTTCTAATTTATCAGAAGCTAAAAATGAATATTCTATTCGTTTAGTTAATGTGCTTACACCTTTAATTATTGAAGGTATTAAATCATTATTTAAAGAGGCAAAGGAGCTTTGTGTTAAAAATAATGAATATGAAAAATATTTAATGACCTTTCAAAACTTTCTAAGTCGTGTACCCAAATGGAATGAAAACTTAATTAATGATGAAACAGCTCGTGTTATTCAGGAAAGTCAGTGTTCTTATTTAGAAGATTTACTTACATGTGTACATATTACTCAATTAAAGGTATTAACGAGTGTACGTGTTGGAGAGAAACAGAAGAAAGTAGAATTAGATATACCAAAATTAAGTGTATTTATTCATAAAATATATCAGTTTGTTGCTCGTAAGGTGTATTCTAATGTTTATTTATTTGAGGAAAACATTATGCCATTAACTTATCAAAAGAATATGAGAGAATTAGAGATCATTGTAAAGGAATGTATTTTAAATACAATTCGTGAAAGTATTCCAGTTGAACAAATATTACGTTCTTACTTAGATTCTACTGTAGAAGATGAAGTAGTAATAAAAGAAGAAATTATTGAAGAAAAAGATGATGAAGTTCTTTCCAAAGAAATCCAAGAAGCAAAAGAAATAGAAAAAATAGAAGAATCCAATGAAGAATTAGTGAAGAATGATGAATCAAGTGAATTAGATTTTGAAACAAATATTATCAAGAGTCAAGAAATGATAGCAGAAGATATAAATGATAATAACGATGATGATAATAACGATGATGAAATTAAAAAGATAATAACTAACGATGATGAAATTAAAAAGATAATAACTAACGATGATGAAAATCAAATTATAAAAGTAGATACGTCAAGTGATAATGTTGAAAATAATGAAGAATTAAATAATATTATTGTAGAAAATTTAGTCAATGAAGAAATATCTGCAAATGTAAATAATGAAACTAATTATAATAATATTTCTATGGAAACACAGACGAAACACCAAGATGAAGGTAATATTAAACTTGTTATTAATAGAACGGATGATATGCCAATTCATAATTCTATTATAGATATGAATCCTAAACCAGTAGAACCTGCTTCTTCTCTCCAATCTAATAATGAAATAAACAATCAAATATTACAAAATAGAGAGAATGATGATAGACTTAGGATTCACACAAATGATATGAATATTCCTTTAGATGTAGAATCAATTAGTACAGGTATAAGATTAAATGATAATCCATTATTAGATGATATTACTGTATTACCTCCTCTTTAATTTTGCGTTTAAAAAAATAATATATTATTTTATATAATTTAAATGGAAAATCTCTATACATTTGCTTTAGTAGGGTCAGTTGTATTTGTAATTTTAAAATTTTTAGAAAGTAAGTATTATTTAAAACAACAAGTTCCATTAAAAACATATATACGTGATTCTCTCCTCGTATATATAACAATTGTAGCTAGTCATTATTTATCTGAACAGTTTAATCCCATTCAGAAAGCATTCTCATCTCCTCATGTATTTACCAATAATCCAGATTTTTAAGTAATAATATATATACATCATTACTTAAAATTATACATAACTAGGAATCTGATCTATATTCATAATTTTAGAATGTTTGTTTATTTTTCTTCTTGATGTCTTAAATTTTTCAAATACTTTTTTATTAATTTGTTCTGATGGAATATGTTTATTAACGGTACGTGCAATCATTTTATAAAGTTTGAATCCTTCATAGCGTTCTTCGCCAGTTTTTTTATATAATACGTTTCGTCCTTTATCATCTTTGCACCATTCAGAAATTAATGATTCTATTTCATCATTTGCTTTATTATCGTCACTAATATCATCAAATACATAATCATATAATGAACACGCCAAGCGACAAAGATCAAAACTGTAATTGGGTTCTAATAATGGCTTTTGAGGATCCATATAACAACCGAAATTATATTGAGTTGCTGCATCTCCCTTCTTAGCAAAACTATCACTACAACATGTTTTATTGTGAAACTTATAAATCGCTCTTCCGTAATCTATTATTTTGTATATACGTCCAAATGTTGGCACTTTAAAATAATTGCCATTAAAATAGTAATATAAATGTTTCTTATCCGTTTTATTAAACATTATATTATTACTATGTAGATCATTATGTGTGAAATTAAATACTTTTTGATATGTAATTAAAATCATAATCACTTGAAATAATGCGGAGCTCCATTCATCTATATTAAGTTCTTCATTTTCCATTAAGTAATCCAATGTATTATCCATTTGTTCCAAACAAATAATTTGTACAGGAAAAGTATTAATAGTACATTCTAATATTTCTTCATCTTCGTCGTTAGTAGAAGATGATGATTGCGTATGAGCACTACAATTACTTTCATCATCCTCAGTAATATAATCATCACTTGCTTCATCTACATCCATACTTTTATGAGACATATTTGTATCTGATGAATTAGATGAACAAGATGATGATGATGATGATGAAGATTTATTTTTGGATTTATTTTTAGATTTATTTTTGGATTTGTTATGTTCATATACAACATCATAAGAAATGGGTTCATAATCAATAATATTACTAGATGCGTCTTGTAATGGAATAATAGTAATATCTTCCATCGGATAATGATCAGGGTTATTACTTTTGCATGGATTATTAGATGATTCAAATAACTCATTATATTCATTATCATTTACCGATTGAATAGATATATTTTTTATTGTTTCTTTTAACGATAGACGATGTTTATAATTACGAGTTTCATATCTTAAACATTCTATCATTTTTCTTTCGTCTAATTTAAACAATTTATCATTATGCTCATGAAAATAGTCATGTTTTAAAATGTATTCTATATCGTCAGCAATATTAAGTTTATAATTATTTTTAATAGCTAAGAAAGATCCATAAAAATTAGTTCCATGAATAAAATTATGATTATGAAGTAATTTACTAGATAAAAAATAAAAGAAACTGTCTACATAAGATACATTATTTATATCCAGTATTTTATCAAAACAAGTATTATTGCTTAATTTTGGTAATTGATTTATGTTTTTTGAATGATACTTACCGGTAAGATATTTAATAGGATCTACTAATGGAGAAAGTTTAAAATAAGACGATGATTGTTCTTTTGTTGTATTATTACTAATATCAATAATATGATGATTATCATCTTTTGTTTCTATAATACTTTGTATCGGATTTTTTTCATTTAAGTTAATTGTGTTATAATTATCTTCATTGAGAGAAAAATAGTTTTTATAAATGGGTATATAGTTTTGAATATCAGTAATAGACATGTTTTCCTTCATGACATTAAAAAGTTTCTTATTTTTATTTTTTCTATAATATAATTCCATTAATAGGTATATATTGTAAAAAATTCTAAGTATTTTAACTTATTCGTCATTTTAATTTCTTTTTTTTCTACAAAAATATAATTATGAATTTAGAATTAAAAAAGTTTAATATGAAAAAGATATCATTTAAACCAAATGAGAATAAAGGTCCAGTAATTGTATTAATAGGTCGTCGTGATACTGGAAAATCTTTTTTAGTAAGAGATGTACTTTATTCTCATCAAGATATACCTGTTGGAACAGTTATTTCTGGAACAGAATCAGGAAATGGATTTTATGGACAAATAGTACCTAAACTATTTATTCATGATGAATATAATACTGCTATTATTGAAAATATTCTAAAGCGACAAAAATTAGTTATTAAAAATATAAAAAAAGAACAAGAAATTTATAAAAAGCGATCTAATATAGATCCTCGTGTTTTTGTTATTTTAGATGATTGTTTATATGATAATTCATGGTCTAAAGATAAGCTTATGCGTTTATTGTTTATGAATGGACGTCATTGGAAGATTATGTTAATTATTACGATGCAATATCCTTTAGGAATTCCTCCTAATTTAAGAACCAATATTGATTATGTATTTATATTAAGAGAACCTTATATTGCTAATAGAAGGAGAATATATGAAAATTATGCTGGTATGTTTCCTACATTTGAATCATTTTGTCAAGTAATGGACCAATGCACTGAGAATTATGAATGTTTAGTTATTGATAATAATTCTAAATCAAATAAATTAGAAGACCAAATATTCTGGTATAAAGCAGAATCACATAGTAATTTTAAATTAGGTTCTAATGAATATTGGGAAATGTCTAAAGATTTAGATTCAGATGATGATGGAAACGAACATTATGACCCAAATATGGTAAAGAATTCTAAAAGACCTCGTATTAATGTAAAAAAAAATAGATGGTAATTTGCAAATTATCAAAATAAATAATATAATTTCAATTAATTATTTTACCTACAACTATGTAATTTAAATTTTTATTATTTTTTTATTATAACATGCTTCATATTTTATTTTAAATCGCTCATATTGTATTGAACACTTATGACTTTCAGGTAGTCTATGTAAAATACAATAATTATTCTTACATATACACTTACATGATTTATCAACAAGCGATAGTTTCTTATTACATTTATCAAAACAACAACGATTCATTTTATTAATCATATAATTATAATTAATAAAATAATTTTTAATTATCTTTCATTTATTCCTTTTTATTTATTTATTATCTTTAATTTATAATCTTTCATTTATTCCTTTTTATTCCTTTTTATTCCTTTTTATTCCTTTTTATTTATTTATTATTTTTATTTTTTTTATCATTTTCCTTAGTTCTAATATCCTCTCCTTCAAATAATTCCTTTCTAATATCAGCAGATGATACATTATCACCTGTTCCAAATTTATTCTCAATACTACTTGAGGTTCCATCTACACCAACTAGGTTACCTTCATCATCAATATTTTGTGTAAGTTTATTACCAGTTTGCTCTGCAATCTTAATATTCTCATTAATTGCCTTTTGTTTAGATTCAGTAACACGCTTATCAAAGTTATCTTTTTCTAAACGTTCGTTTTTAGCCTTTTCATGCATAAGCTGATTAAGTTCCTCTTCCATATATTCTACTCGTCCAGTCTTGTATGCTTCAGGTTCCCATGGCACCCATACACCAACAGGTGCAACATAAATATTATGATTAGGATCTACATCACGAAGTAGTTTACAACGTAATTCAGCCTCTGATTGGGTTGGAAAACATCCACGAATTTTTAATCCACGAACCGCTGTTTGAAATTCATTTTGCTGATTAAATTCAGTCTGAAGACGTTCCTCATTCTCATCAAGGAAATTTTTGTATTCATCATCAAGTGATTCCTCTAATAGTTTCTCTTTTTCTGTCTGAACAAACTCCTGAAAATCATTCATAAGAATATTAAAATTAAGATTATGTTTATGAGACATAAAGTTTAAGAACTGTGTGAATTTTTTGGTAGATTTAGAAAAATCGTAATATTTTAGGAATTCCTCAAAAAAGAAAATACTCTTTTGTTTAATAACATTTTCTGGTGAAACAAAGGAAGCACACATCCATTTCTGACCAGCAAGAGGTTTATCTTCGTCTAATAAATCAATATATTTTGCATTTGCCATTCCATTAGGTAAATTTTTTCTTTCAAAACCTTTAGACATTTATATAGTTAATAATAATTTATTGTTTTAAGTTTTTTTCTTTATAAATTATATAATGTTAGACAAAGTTTTAAGTATGGTAAACAACATTGTTGATCTTAACGAACTCGTTACTCGTGGCATCAAATATATCGTAGAAGGCATTATGGTCGCTATCGCTGCTTTTGCCATTCCAAAACGCTCATTAAAACTTGATGAAGTTTTACTTATTGCCTTAACTGCTGCTGCTACCTTTAGCATCTTAGATGCTTATCTTCCAAGCATGGCTGTTGCTGCACGTTCTGGTGCTGGATTCGGTATTGGTGGTAACCTTGTCGGATTCCCCAACAAAGCGTAAATAATTTAATTTATTTAATTTATTTAATTTATTTAATACTATTTCAAATAAATTAAATTCTTATTTTACAAAATTAAAATACTTATTGTTAAATTGTGGGTATAAATTTCCAATTTAATTCTCGGCATATTTTTTTCCAGATAACATCTTGTTCAATTCGCTTGACGGGATCTTTCAACATAGGAAAATAAGGTAAGAACCGTGTTTCACCTAGAATTTCACACATTTTAAAGAGGACATAATAGTAATTTAAGAAGTTTACACGATCGTTCGGACAATGTTTAGCATAATGTTTTTCAATTTCCATGAATAAATTACATAATTTGTCTTCCAATTCAGGAGACATAACAGGTGGTTTAATACCGAATTTTTCTAGAATAAATGGTACATGCTCATAATATTTATTATAACCCAACTTTTTCAATATATCCTTGGATTTATTATTTGTTAATTCATCAATAGTAATTCTCTCTTTTTTAATTTGTAATTTTATATTTTCAATGACTTCATCTGGTATTTGTGTTGTTTCTTTTGCTTGACACTGTGCTAATATTTCTCTGAAATGATTAATTCGTTTATAAGCATAGAAACATACTTCTTTAGGTGGTTCCTTATATGACGGTTTCTCATGTTCTATAAGATAAGTTTGTTGTTTACCACATTTGTTACAAACCATAATCCCTTCATATTCTATTGGTATTAATTCCCCCTGACATTCACATACGTCATGAGTAGTAATATAATGATTAATGTTTATAAATGAATTATCAATATTAATTAAATATTTTTGTACATCATTTAACATCTCATTATCTTTATCAAGTTTAGTTTTATTAAAAAATGAATTTAGTACAGTTTTTTTAGTATTCCCATCAGATATTTCCTTCTTTTTTTCAAAATAATTAAATATATATTTAGAATTATCTAATAAATATTCTTTTTTCTCTCTTTTAATATTTATTATTTCCTTCTTCAAAGAAGATAAGTTGTCTTTCAAATCCAATTGTTCTTCTAATGTAAGTGAATCATTTTTTAATGATAATTCAACTTCTCTCTTTTGTTTATTTAATTTAGGCAAAACTTCTTTTTCATTTCTTTCAAACCTTTCCAATAATTCATTATGTTTATTGTCCAATGTAACTAAAGATTTTTTATTAATTTTTATTTTTTTCTTTGTTTTAGGCTTAAATGATGGCATTACTATATAGTAATCATAATTTATTTAAATTATTAGAATAATGTTAAATACTTATTATAGTTTTTCTTTTTAAAAAATAATGGATTTACAAATGGATTATGATAAAACTAACATAGATTTAATAAAATTACAAAAGATGGCATTCTTATTTAATGCTATTGAAAATGGATGGACTATTAAAAAACATGATAATCGTTATATATTTACGAAGAAACATTTAGGTCAAAAAGAAATATTTTTAGAAAACTATTTAGAGCAATTTACAAAGGCAAATTTGGATTTAAATTTTATTTTGAATGGTTGAATGGTTGAATGGTGGAAAAATGAAATAGATAGATTTTTAATTAAGCATTTTAGAAAATTTTTTTTCTTTAGCAATAGTATAATGGCTGGTGGACTTATGCAACTCGTTGCCTATGGCGCACAAGATGTTTATCTTACAGGAAACCCCCAGATTACCTTCTGGAAAGTAACTTACAGACGTCACACTAACTTCGCGATGGAATCTATTGAACAGACATTCAATGGTCAAGCTGATTTCGGTCGTCGTGTTCAGTGCACAATCAGCCGTAATGGTGATTGTGCATACCGAACATACTTACAGGTCACTCTTCCCCAGATTGACCAGACTATGGGTAACTCAAGCGGTTCTTCTGCTGTTTTTGCCCGTTGGTTAGATTACCCCGGTGAACAGCTTGTATCCATGGTTGAAATTGAAATCGGTGGTCAGCGAATTGATCGTCAATATGGTGACTGGATGCACATCTGGAACCAGCTTACCCTCACAAGCTCCGCTGAACGTGGTTACAACAAAATGGTTGGTCAGACCCAGACTCTTACATACATCACAGACCCTATCTTTGCTGATGTTGATACTCCATGCACAACTGGTGGTATTGGTAATGTATGCCAACCCCGTAATGCCCTTCCTGAAACAACTTTATATGTTCCCCTTCAGTTCTGGTATTGCCGAAACCCCGGTCTTGCTCTTCCCCTCATTGCTCTTCAGTACCATGAAGTCAAAATCAACCTTGAATTCCGTCCCATTGATGAATGCTTATGGGCTGTAAATACTTTATCCGCAATGAACAGTGTTGATGCTAAAGTTACAGCTGCCTACAACGCATCCCTTGTCGCTGCTTCCCTCTATGTTGACTACGTCTTCTTAGATACTGATGAACGACGTAGAATGGCACAGAACCCCCATGAATACCTCATTGAACAGCTTCAGTTCACTGGTGATGAATCCATTGGTAGCTCAAGCAACAAAGTCAAACTTAATTTCAACCACCCCTGCAAAGAATTAGTCTTCGTTGTCCAGCCTGATGAACTCGTTGACTATTGCAGTTCCCTCAAAGGTTGCCAGCTCTTATACCGTGCTCTTGGTGCCCAGCCCTTCAACTACACCGATGTTGTAGATGCTCTCCCCAACGCGATCCACGCCTATGCTGGACCTAACGCCATGAGCACCTTCATTGATGGTTCTGGATTCTTCCAGGATGCCGGTGCAGGTGATATCACAGCTGTTGATCCATGGGCACATGGTACATACTCCAAACCCGAATTTGATGTTCAGGAAGATTCTGGTGTCTCTGATGCTGGTTCATTCGTTCTTGCGGAAACCGCCCTCAACATACACTGCTGGGGTGAAAATCCCGTTGTTACAGCTAAACTCCAGCTTAACGGACAGGACCGATTCTCCGAACGTGAAGGTACATACTTTGACCTCGTTCAGCCATACCAGCACCACACCCGAAACCCCGACACTGGTATCAACGTCTACTCATTCGCTCTTCGCCCTGAAGAACACCAGCCAAGTGGAACATGCAACTTTTCCCGAATTGATAACGCTTCTCTTCAACTTGTTGTATCCACAAACGCTATCGGTGGAACCAAAACTGCCAAAGTACGTGTCTACGCTACAAACTACAATGTTCTCCGCGTCATGTCTGGCATGGGCGGACTTGCCTACAGTAATTAAATTTTCTAATGTATTTAGAAATATATACCCATTACATTCAAATAACAACTTAAAGACATTCATAAATAAATAAATATATTATATTAAATTTTATAATACAATATGTTCAATAGAAATAATTATTTAATTTAAAATAATTAAAAAATGATAACTTTAAAATAAACAATATATTAATTTTAGTCATATAAAAATAGATTAAGTATTTAAATTATATGGATGCTGCTACTACTACTGCAATTGTAACGGGTACATGTGCAATATCATTATTTTTAGTTAAATATATAGTAGGATGTTTTTGTCCAGGTCATCTAGATTATTCAATACAATGTGGATGTTCAAAACCGAATGATATTAATCCATTAGTAACGTTTAAAAGTTTGTGGGAGGAAAAATTCATACCTGAACATGAAGTAATTGGTAAGAATAAATATGTTCTAGCAAAAAAAAATACAACTAATAACACTTGGGATATTGATATAAATGATAATACGGAAGTAATACATCTATATAGAGATGATGATTTAAAACCTGAAACAAATAATCATTTTTTAAAAGTTAAAATACGAGTATTAGAAGGAACACCAGAAATGAATTTATTTGTTAAACGATTTAGAGGTTCAACCAATTGTTGGGAATTTTCAAAAAATAAAAAAATTATTTATAAAGAACCTATTATATTTAATAAAAAATGTACTGGAGAAAAAATAGGAAAATCGGAATTATTTATTAAAACATTAATAGGAGAAGGTGATGTAACAAAAGAACAAGTAGGATTAACAATAAAAGGTATTGGTAAATATATAGTAGAAGAAGCATATTATTCAGGTAAAAAAATCAGTATTCTTTCCTGTCCAAATTGTTGTTATTCTTTTTATAAATGTTATAATCTTAATCCTAGAATTATAGAAAATGAAGAAGAAAATGATGTATACGAATATAATGTATAATAAATGTTCAAAATATTTATACATTAACTGAGTAAAGAATACAGATTTACGTCTTTAAACAATATATTTTTACAAACAACATAAGTATATATATATATATATATATGGGTTTTAATATCATTGTCGCAACTTCCCAAAGTTCTATAAATCAATTGTTTCAATCGTATACTGATAAGTGGAGTGGAAATTACACTATAGAATAATTATATAATTTATGGTATGAAACATCCACCTTTAATGATAATATTGTAATTTGTAGAGGATACTATAGTTTTACTGGTCAAGTATCGGCATATTGGAACGCTTTTTTTCACTATAACATCACAACAGGACTTTATGACTATCAATTGGGTTCGGGCAGTTTTGCAACATCTACAGATAATGCATTAACTCCTTCTGAATTAGCTAATTTAACATTATATTATCCTGTTCCCCCTACTCCACCTACCCCTACTCCAACCCCCGATGATTCTCCATTATCTGATTTGTTAAATGTAGCTGATAATACTCATGCTTTTAGTCCAACTGCAAATAATGCAGTATTACAACGATTGAGATATACTTTTATACGTACTAATTTTACATCTTTAACATTAAATAAAAATGATTTTAAATTAATATCTTCAAATCCAACTTATAATGGTTCAACTAATATATTATTAAGAACAAAAGCTAGAAGAGCATAAGTATTTATATATTTAATAATTTTATAATAATATATAAATTTAATAATAAAAAAAAATTATCTATTAATAATAATGGCAGATGTATTAATCGGATTACAACGAGGAGATGAAGGTAAAGGAAAAATAACAAATTATTTATCAAAAACTAATGATTATGATTGTTTTGTTCGTTTTAATGGTGGTCCTAACGCAGGTCATACAATCTATATTAATAATCAAAAGATTGTCCTTCATCAAGTTCCTTGTGGAATTCTTCAAAATAAACCATGTTTAATTTCTAGTCATTGTGTTATTGATATTGTAAAACTTAATAAAGAATTAGAAATGTTGCGTAAATTCGAATGCGATGTTGATAATAACTTATTTATAGCATATAATGCTCATATTATTACAGAAGAATCAATAAAAGAAGACAAACAAAATAATAAAATAGGAACGACTGGTTCAGGAATTGGTCAAACATATTCAAAAAAATCATTAAGAACAGGGTATCGTATGTGTGATTATTCACATATGTATAAATTTTCTATCGTTGAACCTTTTGGATTTCTATCTAAATTTAAACATATTTTATTTGAAGGAGCTCAAGGTTTTGATTTAGATATTGATTATGGAGATTATCCTTATGTCACTAGTTCAAATTGTATTACGGGAGCCATTTTCTTAAATGGACTATCACCCAAAATTACTCCAAAAGTATTTGGAATATGTAAAATATATGAAACATATGTAGGTTCAAAAGTATTTCAACCACCACAAGATACATTATTAAAACATTTACAAAAAATTGGAGAAGAATATGGTGCTACAACAGGAAGAATGCGTCAATGTAATTGGTTAAATTTAAAGCAACTTATTACGTCATGCTTTATTAATCATGTAGATGTATTAATTATTAATAAATGTGATATATTAGAGAAATTACAAACATTTAAATTATATGATGAAAATAGTAGATTAATGGTATTTAGTAATTTTAATGATATGAAAGATTATATTATGACTTTATTTAAGAGATATTATAGAAAAATAGAAGTTATCTTTTCAAGTAATAAAGATTCACTTTGAATATTTTATATAATCAACAATTTTATATATGAATAATATAATGGGCAGACATATGTTTGATCAATATACATATCTTCATTTTGCAACTGGTATTATTGTGTACTTTTTTGGTATTTCTTTTAATAATTGGTTATTACTTCATACTTTATTTGAAATTATAGAAAATACAGCATTTGGTATTTCATTTATTAATACGTATTTTACATTTTGGCCAGGTGGTAAACCAAAACCAGATTATATTATTAATATATTTGGAGACACATTGGGAGCTCTTTTTGGTTGGATAAGTGCATGTTATTTAGATAATATAGGTAATAAGTATGGATGGTATAAACAACATATTAATTAAATAAAACTAAAAACAAGAATATTATCTAAGATGCGTTCTACTTTTTGTTTTGCTTGACCAATAGTCTCTCCTTTAGCATAAGCTACACCCATTCTACGAGAATCTCTTTGAATATCTCTTTTTCCAAAAATATGTAGTTCTGTATCAGGTTCTTTTAATGCTTCTGAAATATGTCTATATGAAAATATATTAGCTGGTCCATTTACTATTAATGATTTAGAAGCACATGGTCCCAATTGTTTAACTTCTGGAATTGAAATTCCTAATATAGCACGAACGTGTAAATCAAATTCAGAAAGATTTTGTGATATTTCTGTAATCATTCCTGTATCATGTGGTCTAGGAGATATTTCATTAAACATTACAGAACCATCATGTAAAACAAATAATTCAACACCAAAGATTCCATATCCTCCTAGATTATCTGTTATAATTGTTACAATGCGTTGACATTCTTCAAGTGTCTCTTTACTCATATGATGAGGTTGCCAAGACATTTGAAAATCACCATTTTTTTGTGTATGTCCAATGGGTTCACATATCGTTAATCCATCTTTATGACGTACTGTTAACATTGTTACTTCATAATCAAAATTTACTAATTTTTCAATAATAACACCATTATGCCAACTAATATTATTATTCCATAGTTCTTCAATATTCTCAACTGAGGTTTTTAATACTTGCTGTCCTTTACCTGAAGAACTCATAATAGGTTTAATAATACAAGGTAACTCTATTATATTTAGAGCAATAGATAATTGGTGTAATGTATGTGCGAAACAAAATTCAGATGTAGGCAGTTTTAACTCATAAGCAGCAAGTTGTCTAATAAGATTTCTGTTCATAGTAATATTTACTGCTCGCGCATTTGGTAAAACATTAAATCCTTTTTTCTCCATTTTAAATAAAACATCTGTATCAATTGCTTCTATTTCTGGAACAATAAAATCAGGTTTAATATTTAAAATATGTTTTTCCAATTTTACTGAATCTTTCATTGAAAAAATAAGTTTATAATCTGAAACTTGCATAGCTGGTGCATTATCATAATTATCACATGCATATACAATAAGTCCATATTTTTTAAATGCAATAGCAAGTCCTTTGCCTAATTCTCCCGAACCTAATAACATAACACTCATGATATTTGTTATTTCTTGTTCATTCATATATTCGTTCATATCTTCGTTCATATCTTCGTTCATATCTTCGTTTATAATCTAGTATATATTATTAGAATCTCTTTAATAATTATTTAAATATTATTAAAATATATAATGAACTTTAGAAATGTATTTTATGTTCTTGCTTCTGTTGTATTATTATTAGTTATTATTAATGTCATTTCAATTATGGTCAGTAAAGAAGAAACAGAAAAAGTAAAAGAAACAGTAGTTATTCCTAGTTATAATTATGTTGTTCGTCCATTTTGGCGACGAAGATTTCTTAATAGACCATGGGTAGGTTGGAGACCCGGTGGTGGTTTTGTAGGACCTTTTGGCAGACGTTATCGTTTAGGTCGTCGTCATCGTTAAATTATATTTAAAAACTTATGAATATAATTTAATAATTTAATAATTTAATAATTTAATAATTTTATAATTTAATAATTTTTTCTTGTTTTCTTAATTTTATTAGTTTTTAATTTTTTATTAGTTTTTAATTTTTTATTTTTTCTTGTTTTCTTTGCTCTTCCTCCAAACATGCGAGCAGCACCGTCATCGTCAACGTCCATAGATTCAATACCGTCATATTCAACTTCCATAGGTTCAATACCATTTTCATCATTAAATTCTTCTTCTGTAATAGATGTGTTATTAACTATTTTATTAACTATGCTATCATATCTCTTTTGTGAATAAGGAGCATTAGATCTTCGGGTTTTATTAACTCTACCAATAAATGCTTTATAAAAATACCATGTTCTCTTAATTACTTCATCGGGTAATATTCTATATTCTTCAGGAATAGAAGATATAATTTGTTCTAAAAATATGTTTTGTTTTTCATTATTGTTACTTTTAATAAGTGTTTTTAATTTACTTTGTTCTATATTAAATATACTATTAATAAAATGGTTGAAAAATGATAATGTATTTATTTGAATATCATTATTTAATTTTGATACTTGCTCTATTTCTAATCTTTTATCTAATAATTCTTCATTTATATTTTCTATTTCTTCTTCTGAACTATATATAAATTTTTTTTGTAAATCATTCATTGCTTTTAATCGTAAATCATCTTTTATATGTTTATTTACTTCTATCCGTTCTGCTCTTCGTTTAGGATCATGTACATTATTATATATATCAGTATGAATATCATCCATAGTTGGAATTGGCATTAAACTAAATAATTTTTGTTCTTCATTTTCATCCAATTTAAAAAGTGATAAATCTAAATTATGATAATAGTATTTAATATCTTTTTCTTTTGCATTATTAATAATACTTTGACTTGTTTTTATAAATGCAATATCTAATGGAGATAATATTATATTTGAACGTAAAGTTTCTTTTGTATTTCTTTCAATTGTATATGATAACTTAACATCAACACTTAATAATGGAACTACAAAACCATATAATGCTCTAGTTCTTGTAATACGTTCTTGCTTTAATGTATTAATATTCATTTTAAATATTTCTCCACCAAAATTTATAATTAGTTCTCTATGAAAGCGATAATATTGATATTCTAATAAATAATCACAAAGAATTAATAAAATAAAAATTAATTTTTCTCTTGTATCACCAAACTTTGTATAATATAATTTTGTATCAATATCTTCTGTTAATGTAATTACATTTGAAATATACTTTCTAATTGTATCTCCACCAGAACCAGTAATAGTTTGATCTTTTGGTAAATTATAAAATATAACTGTTATTATATATTGAAGTAATTGCCGAATACTTAAATAATTTTTAAATTCCTCCTGTGTATTTCCTCCTGCTGGAGAATCTAATAAAAAATCATTTAATCGTTTCATATAGTCATTAAAATTATATTCAATTCCTTCATCTGTGAATTTAGCACCATAATTTTTCATACATCTATCAAATATATAACTTCGTACTTCTTCTTCATCTTTAAATATCTTTTGAAAGATTTCCCAAAATATTAAGATCATTGTTTTTTGTATCAATAAATCCCTTTCTTCATTAGTATTAATACTTGGTTCATCTAATTCTAATATATTATATGTAAATCTTATTAATGGTACCATAAGATAAGTATTAAAGAGTTCACTTCTATTTACATCAACAAACTTTTTTTCACTTCTTGGTTTTATTAAAAAATTAGATAATATGAATAAACCTAATGGATTTAAATTAATTTTATCTTCCTGTAAAAGAAATTTGAAATTATAAGTATCAACATCATTATTTCTATCATATTCAAAATAAAATAGCATTTTTTGTTCATCATTTCTTGGCATTAATTCATCTTTTTCATCTTTTTTAATTTTAAGATTTTGCTTTTTTTTAATATAAAATATCCAACTTGTAGCGGTTTTTCCAATAGTTCTTTCACCTCGTTTTAAATTAGTTTCTGCTATAATATCATAATTAACTTTATATTCACTATTAGATTTTTCAAAGGCTTCTACAAAGTTATTATATATTTTTGCGATTCTGTTATTTATTATAATATCTACATTATCAGAATTACTAGGTGTACTTACACAAAAAATGTCATAATTACCTGGAATAATACTAGATTGTTCTTCACTACTAAGAATATCTAAATTAAATGTTACACCATCAGGATTTTCATTATAATTTATACCATAATTTACTAAATTATTAAGCCAAGATCTACCTCCATAAAGAGCACAAGCAGTATTCTCTAAATTATTAAGTTCTTTAATTAGGTTATTAATATCAATTTCAATATTTGGATTTATTGATAATAAATTAAGCATCATTTTAGAGAAATTATCTCTTTGATTTAAAACAATATCCATTTATATTATATTATATAAAATTATATTATATTATATAAAAATATATTATATTATTAAATATATGTTAATACTTATAACTGAATTATTATTAGATGTAACTCTTGGTACAATAACATTTATATTAAAAAATACTGCTCGTGGAATAGTTTATATATATTCTATATGTTCAATTGATAATAGATATAATAGAGATGATACAACAAATAATATTGTCTATAGAGAAAACCATATTCCATATGAAAATAACAATATTAATCACAATAATACTAATAATACTAATCAATATGATAATAATAATACTAGTCAATATGATAATAATAATACAAATACTAATACTAGTCAATATGATAATATAGACCATGACTTTGAAATTATTGATATACATATTCCTCGTAATTGAATAAATGATTCATATGATAAATTTCTAGAGAATTTTTTTTTTCTTGTAATAATAATTCTATGAGTGAATTATCGCGCAATCTAATTGTATAATCTCCTATTTTATTTTGTCTTCCAATACGTCCTAATGCTTGAATTAATTTTTCTTGTGTTAAATCATTTAAATCTTTACTTAAATATCCATGGCAGAATTGATAATTAGTTCCATAAATATAATCACTATTTGCTATAATACAGAATAGTTTTTCTTCATATGCTAATTGTTTAATAATATCACGATATTCTGGTAAATGGTTTTCCATAAAAACACCAATACCCATTAACAGTAATATCTTCCATTTTTCATGAATAGGCAGTAGTACTATTTTTTCAGTTATTTGTTCATTAATATCACTTGCAAAACAATATTTCAATCGCTTATTACAATGATAATGCTGAATATGATTATATGAATTAGGAATATATCGTTCATTAAGTGTTATTTTTTGCAATTGTAATTCATATTTTTCAATTAATTTTAATTTCTCTCTGTCACTTGTTGTATCATTTTCTTGTGTTAATTGTTTTTTTAATTTAGCAATATGATGATTAATTTTATCATTATGTTGTATTTTAGATTGTATTGTATCTAACTCTTTCTCTCTAATATTAGAACTTTGAATATAGAAATCAGCTATCTTTTCTACGTTATTGGAGAGAAAAAGACAAGGACCATGAGTAATGGTTGAAGCATCTTTACTTGTAATATATATTGTTGATGCATATCTTTTCTCTCTATTTTCTTTAACAAGTTTACAAATATCATTCCATTGTTCTTCCAACCGTTCTAATAAAAAGATATAATATAGCTTTATATTTTCAATATTTATTTGAGATATATTTTTAAAATAATTATCTATATTCCATTTTTTATTTGGTATTAATTTATTGCTATGTATTTGTTGAAGAAAGAGAGAAATCCCTCTAATATCAAAATAGCACAATAGTTGTTGTTTTGCATTTATATGTTTAATACAATTTTTAACATCAGCATAATCATTATAATAATTATGCGGTAATATAACATATCCTTCTTTATCAATAATAGAAATAGTTCTATTAAATATGTGACTATTTATGGATTTAATAATTGCATTAGGAAAACGACTTTTGAAACTATCGGTTAGTTTATTTAAATCGGAGAGAAAAGGAAGAGTAGCAGAAGATAATATTACATTCGGAATTCTATTTTCTCTCCAATTTTTATTTATAATTGGATGAAAATCATGTTCTTTATAATCTAATGATATAGTTGGCTCATCCCAGAACAAAACAATATCTTTTGGTTTATTAAAAGCACACATATAATTCATAGCTGACTCGTATGATTTAACATCTGAAATAATAACTTGTACTTTATCACCAATAGAATGATCAACTTTAAATATACCACCGGATTTATAATTGCGTATATATTCTTTAGCAGCAAAATTATGTAGTTTAACATCACCAGCATCTTTACACCCGAATGCAATACCAATTGGTATGTTCATAGAAATACAATTCTTTGCTAATTGCAATCCAACATGTTTGGCAGCACAAACAAAGATTACCTTATAATCTTGACAAATTGCCAAAGGAGAAAGCGTTTTACCTGTTCCAGTAGGAGCCTGATATAAGATTAATTTAGGATTCGCTCTATTTTTTCTTAATATTTGAAAGAGATTTTTCTGATGAGAAAAGAGAGAAATGGGTTCATTGTTTTTTATATAACTATTATTTTCAATATAATCTTTTGCGTTATATACTATATCTGTCTTATCTATTTTCTCTATATAACAGTTTAATATTTCTCTCAAAATATTTATTACAAGAGGGTTTAAATATTCTATTTTATAACTAAGATTATTATAAATAAGATGATAAAGAGCATAATAATATTCTGTTTTTTCAGTAGTAATATATTTTTTACATAATTCCATAATTATAAATTCAAATATCTTAGGTGTATTTTCTTTTATTTTAGTAGAAAGATTATTCAATCTAATAAGTGTTGCTTTTTTAGAGAGAACAATATTCTTTTTATTATTAATTTCAATAGGTAATTGTTTTTTCATAATTAAAACTTTTAAATCATCATAGAAATAACGATGAAATAAATGAGTATGTATTTTCTCAACATCCGTATCCGCATATAATTTAATAAAAGAAAAAAGAGAAACAGTTTTATGAATACAAACATCATTATTATAATAACCATTTCTAATGAGTTGTATTATATTTCTCTCTTCTTGTAAAATAGGAATCTCTAATTGTTCCCATTCATTCTTTCTTAATTTAGTTTGAACAAAATCCATGTTTATATCAATAATGTATATTATAAAAAGACTGTTATATTTAAATTGAATTAAAAATTGAAGATATTTAAATATAATATAAAATAATAATATACATCAAAAATGGCACACATATTCTCCATTGAAGGTAATATTGGATCTGGTAAATCCACCCTTATCAAGTATTTAAAAGAAAATTTTAGACACTTATCCAATAGAAATATTATATATATTGATGAACCTGTAGATGATTGGGCTGATATTAAAGATGAAAATAATGAAACCATATTGTCCAAATTTTATCATGATAAAGAAAAATATGCCTTTTCATTTCAAATGATGGCATATATAACGCGATTAGTTAAAATTAAAGAATTTACCAGCAAGCATAAAAATGCAATCTTTATTACGGAACGTTGTTTAGATACGGATAGACACGTATTTGCCAAGATGTTATATGATACCAACAATATAGAAGAAGTGAATTATCAAATATATCTTAAATGGTTTGATGAATTTATAAAAGATTATCCAATTACAGGTTATATTTATGTTTGTACACCATCAGAGATTTGTTATGAACGTGTACAAAAACGAAATCGTAATGGAGAGACCATTCCATTAACTTATTTAGATAATTGTAATAAATATCATGATAATTGGTTAAATAATTTAAATAATATTTTAATATTGAAGGGTACTACTGAAATAAGTAATAATTTAGAGTATTCTAAACATAAGTATAATATAGAAAATTATATAACTAAGATATTATTTGATTCTCTTATTTTATATTAGATAGTGGTTTATATTTCAATAAATCTATCTCTTTACTAGTAGTTGGAAACATGTCATCACCATAAATATCTTGTAATAACAGCCATTCAAATAATCCTCCTGGATACACATATAAATTAGTTAATCCTAATGAGAGAATTTGATTATATTTTTTATAAATTGTTTCATCATTCGTATTTTTTCCATAAATATATATTCTTTTTTGATCTTTATTTTTAAGAAGTTCATTCATTAGTGATTCCTCTTTAGAGATAGAAATTGTATTTTTAATGAGACAATCTTGTTCATCCATCATTAATGTATTAATTAAATAATAATTTTTATCATTAATAATGTTTTCATAATTTATTTTTTTAATACAATATTGTGTATTGCCCATTATGTTAAATAATAATTAATTTTTAGATAAGAATCTAATTAAATTTTATAATAATTTCTACTTCTTCTTTTTTAATACTTTTTGTAGCTGAAATAGATAATTCATGACGTTTCTTACGTGTTTTATTATTCATTACATTATCATCTTTGTTTTTTATTTTTGCTGTGCTATTTCGTTTATTCATATCATTTTCAATATTTGTCTTATGTTGCACTATATAATCTAAGATTTCATTTTCTAAAGCCCAATGAAAGAAATTTAATTGTCCTAATGTTGTTTGAATTAAATTACCATTACGATAAGGTATGGTTATACGTTCCCAACGACAAAAGGGATCAAAACGTTTCTTTTTATACGCCTTTAATTTTAATTTATAATCCATAAATACCTTAAATCTGGTTAGTTCCTTTTTTTTAGTTACATTAAAAACAGTGTAATGTTTTTTAGCATAGTTTGTAACAAACCAATCTATTAATCGTAAAGAAATATTAGATTCTCCATTTAAAATAGGTAAAATAATATCCAAATATTTATAATCATTATTACTATAATATTTTTGTAATGTATTTAATAATAATTCATTTTGTGTATTTATTTTATATGACATTGTAATTATTTACATTAAGTTTTTTAAATCATTTTATTCATTTTCCTTTAAATTTGAATCTTTTGGTCTTAAAAATTCATCTTGAACTTTAACATCATTAAGATAATTATTATTGGAGAGATAAGGATTAATACTGGTTTGAATCATCATGCCTCTATTCATAAGTCTATCATTAGAATCTTGTCTATTATCCTTTTTAAAATTATCATTTTTTATTTCAATGGGATGGTCTTTTTTAACACGCATGGTTTTTTCCATATTTTCACCTTTAGTCCATTTCCATTCCATATTAATATATAAATAATTATTATATTATATATTAAACCTATTTAATAAAAAAATTATTTATTTATTATGATATTTACATTTGTATTAGGAGTAATTACAGGTATTTATATAGCACAAAATTACAATATACTTGTTATTAAACCGTATATTGAACGATTTTATAATATAATTATTCAAGTAGAAGATAAAGTATTAAATGATGAATTAACTGATGAAAATAACGAAACACAACTAGAAAGAAATAATGATGCTGATGATGAAGTTGATGATGATGCTGATGATGATGCTAATAATGATAAAGAAATAGACTTATTAGAAACACGTAAAACTGGTTTTAGCTTTATGAAAAGATGTAAGGATTATTTACACCTTTGAAAATTTAAAGGTGTAAATATTTACACCCTTGGAAATTTAAAATGGAACAAAATAATTATATAATATAATTATAACTATGAAACATAAATAAGAATTGATATATTTATAAAATTAAAGTTTTCTGTTTTTCTACAAATATTTTTAGACATGATTCAATAACTTCTTCAACCATAGTCCAATTACAATCATTATTAAATAAAACATCTTCTACATTATAACCTTTTTCTTTTACTATTTTATTTATTTTCAATCTTAAATATAATTCTTTTCTAAAATATTCTCTAAACCTAGGTCTAGTCATAATTAATTTTCTTCCATTTGATTCTTTTAACTTTGTTAATCTTAGTTCTGTAATAGAACATTGAGACAAATTACAATTAGTGAAATTAGTAATTATTTGTTCTCGTAATTCATTAAAACTTGTTTCTTGTGAATTACAACAATTATTAATAATTGGTTCAAGACCTGTTTGTATAGACATTATTATATATAATATAAAATTGATTTTATATTATATTTGAAATCAAATTTTTAATATATTATTATAGAATGTCTTGTTGTAATTTTTGCTGTTATCCAATGGGTGAAAAAAACTTTTGGGAAAAAATCGTTGACCTTATAACTCTTGATAAATTAAAAGATACTAATGGAAAATTGTTGTATCCAAATAGCAATTATACATATTGTAAAAAATGTTGGAAGAATAGAGCAAAATTAGATTTTAAATGTGAAAATTGTTTAATAGATTATGAAGCATTTCGGTGTGAAAAAAATATGCCTTGGTTAAAAAATCAATCTTGTGGACAAATGGATGAAAGAGATTATAAAAGAGTATGTTATAATTGTAGGTGTGATGGTGTTGATTGTGATTATTGCTAAAAAAATAATAAAATTAAATAAAAAATGGGCAAAAGATTATAAAAAAATATATCCCATTTTTTTTATAATCTTTTTATTAATAATAATAATAATAATTAATCTAATTTAATTAAATTCATTTTTTTAGTAAAGAGAAATTTATCTTTATCCAATCGTCTTCGTTTAAGATTACAATCTAAACAACAAATAAGAACATTATCATTATGATGACCTATAGAATTATCAATACGGTCAAGTGTCCATTGTGATTTCTCTCTTTGATTTTTATAAACGATATAAATTTTTTTACTACAATAATGACAAATGAGCTTACTACACAATACTTTTTCAATAATTTCATCTAATGAAATTAATTTATCAGAATCAAATATCTTTTTACTAATATCTTGTTGCTTATATGAATTAAGTTTTTTATTTAATTCACCTTTAAATTGTTTACTATGTTCAAAGTCTATATTTAAATAGAGTTGATTAATATATATTACTTGAAATTTATGATCAAAAAATTGTTCTGGATAGTGATATAAATTACTACGTATATCAGTTTTTTTATCTTTAATTATTATTTTCTTATCCATTAATGTTTAAAAATTAAAATACTTAAATACTTTTCATTTAAAAATAATTTAATAAGATAATATATCATACTATAGTAACAATAATGGATAATATTGTATTAATATTTCGTAATAAATCATTAAATATTTCATTAAGTGAAGTTCATTCATGGAGTATAGAAGAATGGTATATACCAAATTTAATATTATTTGATAAAGAATTACGAAAAGAATATAATATTTTTGAAGATTTTAATACGGCTATGTCAATTATAGAATCTATACGTCATAGAAAACTTCTTATATTGAGTACGGATGTTAATATACATTATTTAAAAGCATTAGCAAAGAAATGGACTTGTCCCGAATGGTTAATAGATGCCATTAACAATCAAGTTGCGAAAGAAGGTTTAAAAAAACATCGTAAATGTAATAGTGAATTATTATATATAGTAGAAAGATTATTAAATCCTGTAGAATGTAAAAAATGTGGTATAGGTTATGATTATATGAAAGAACACAACGAAAATGAGTGTAAATTCCATTCTTCAACATTAAATTTATCACGAATATGGAATTGTTGTGGATCAGAAGAACCAGCATCGTATTGTAAGCAAGGATATCATATTCCAAATATAGATATTAATCTTATAATTAATAAATTAAAAGATTAGAAACATATATTAAATCAGTTTAAATTCTTTGTAATATATATAAGTAAGAAAATGAATAATAATCAATTAAAAAATTTTAAATATCAAACTTTATTATTAAATAACCAGTTATCTATACAAGATAAGGAAATAGAAAATAATACAACAATTAATGCCTTCTTAGAAAGAGAAAAATTGACTAATAAAAATGCTCCATGGAGTAAGTTAAATAAGAGTGAAAAAATAAAGATTCTTTATGAATTTGCAGAAGAATATTGTATAGAAAATACATTCAACTCAGAACAAATAAATGATTTGAAATCGTATTTAAAAACTGCATTAGAGAGAAAGAAGATACAACGAATTAAAGATATAAATTATGATAAAATTACAGGAAAAGTAAAATCTATTCCTGGATTAGTATATAGTAAATTAACACATAAATTTACATTAAAAAATACGGACAAGAAACAATCAACAGTAAAAAATTTACCATCTAAGAAGAAGTTACAAGCTATGAAAAAAAAGAAATTTAACAAGAATGATAAAGAATAACACTTAAATATTAAATAAATATATATATAATGGATATTTCATTAAATATATGTTATAATTGTGGAATACATTATAATAATTTAAATGAAAAAAATTATAATGATGATGAAAATAATGATAATGATAACTTATCAAATATATTAACAGATGAAGATAAAGAAGATTTATTTGAAACAATATTAATATTAATTGACGAATATTTCTTTTATAAAATTTGTGAACCTAATTACGAGACAGTAATATTTGAACATATAATTGATATTATTGATGAATTAATAGAACCAAAATTTTTAGAAGATGAAGAAATTACAGATATTATTCATGATGCTATTAATTATTATTTTGAATATATGCAATTACCACGTTCATATAATAGAGAATTGTATTTTAATGAAAGTGATAATAAGGAAAAGACAGAACAACAATTAGAATATTTAATACAAATTGATCAATCAGATCAAAAAAGTGATGAATGGTATAAAAAAAGACATAATTTAGTTACGGCTAGTTCTGCGTGGAAAACATTAGATAAACAGAATTATATAAATCAGTATATTTATGATAAATGCAAACCATTAGATTTGGAAAAATATAATCGTGTAAATATTAATTCTCCTTTTCACTGGGGTAATAAATATGAACCTGTTTCCACTTCTCTCTATAAATATATGTATAAAACAGAAATTAAAGAATTTGGTTGTATTCCTCATAAATATCATAAATTTATTGGTGCATCACCAGATGGTATTAATGTATTAAAAGATAATGAACTATATGGTCGCTTATTAGAAATAAAAAATATTGTAAATAGAGAAATTACGGGTATCCCGAAAAAAGAATATTGGATACAAATGCAATTACAGATGGAAGTATGTAATTTAGACTATTGTGATTTTTTAGAATGTCGTTTTATTGAATATGATTGTGAAGAGGATTTTAATGAAGATGGAACATTCAATAAAACGGCCTATAATCATTATAAAGGTATTATAGTACAGTTCTTTAATGGACGTTGTCCTGTATATGAATATGCACCTTTTCAATGTAGTAAAGAAGAATTTGATCAATGGAATGAAGAATGTTTAATAAAACATGAAAATGATACATGGATTAAGAATATTTATTGGAGATTAGATGAATTTTCCTGTATACTAGTAGTAAGAAATAAATTATGGTTTGAAAATGTAGTATGGAAATTCAAAGAAGTTTGGGATACGATACAAGACGAAAAAATACATGGTTATGAACATAGAAAATCCATTAAAAAAAATAAAAAACCAACGGAAAAAGAAAATGTTATATTCGTAATTAATACAGATATGCTTTAATCATACAATAACTTTATATTATACAATTTAATAAGCATCATTATATGGAGTTAAATAATAATTAACGCGCGTACCTTTACCAAGAGGGGGTTGAACTAAACATTCTTGTTCTTCTTTAGATTTATATAAATTACCACACATATCAGCAGTAGCAGTAGTTCCATCACATGGAGTAGCCCATTCTTTTTTATTGTTTGTAATTTGCTGATAACTATTTAAACTTTGAGAGAAAAGTTTATTACGAATAGAATAAGAAAAATCAGATAATCCAGCATGAAGTTTTTGTCCATAACTATCAGCTAATAATAATTGTTCAGCAGATTCAGGATAATTTTCAAAATTTTCCTTTACATTTTTAAATAAATAAAGAGAGAGAATAATAATAGTAACAATAATAAGTATTTCATGAATAGAAATCATTTTATTATATATTAATATTATATTTTAACATTCGGGATTCTGATATTCGGGATTCTGATATTTCCATGAACTACATATGAAAAAAAATAAGACATATTAAAAATAGTATGTTACTTTATTTTCATAATTGTTAAAATACTTTTAAGTAAATATTTTTATAGGTTGCGATGTTAAAGAACTACGACAAACAGGACAATTGCTCCATACTCGCTTAGCACATTTTCCACAAATAGCGTGATGTCCACAAGGAATAAATACGTGTGTTTTTGGATTTTCTAAACAAACTGTACATTCTTTTTCTTGTTTGTCTTTCATCGCTTCATTTGAATTCTTATTATTTTCTTGTTTATCTTCATTCACTGTATCCATAATATCTATTGAAGTGTCTGAAAATAAGTTATCTATTGGAGATGACAAACCAATATCATCTAATGGTTCTCCATTTATTCCTTCATATTGACTATAGAATTCTTTAACACGCGGATGACACATAAATGAACGTTCGTTTACTGCTTCTAAAAATAATCCAGATAAATTTCTAACACGACTTAGTGCAACATATGCTTGTCCATACTCAAATATACTGTCTCTCCCTAAATTAGTTTGTACATAGTCTAATGAGGCTCCTTGCGATTTATGTATTGTTGTTGCCCATGCTAATTTTAAAGGCATATATTTCACCTTTATCGTATAATCATCATCCTCAAATAATCGCTCATGATTATCTATCACGACTTTTACACCATTTAATAATTTTATTTGTGGGTTTCCATCAATAAAATCTGTCACTATACCTCGTGTTCCATTCGCTAAATTATGGTCTATATCTATATTGGCTGTTATCATCACCTGTGAACCAATACTTAATATTAACGCATTTTCCATATCTTTAGTAATAAATTTCAGTATATTCTTTTTTTCATAATCCTTTAATTTACATCTAACTATTATAACTTTGGCAATATAATACTTATTATTCATACCTTTTTCAGTTAGTATAGTTAATTCTTTATTATTAATTATATCTACCATATTGTTTGTTGAAAATAATTTCGTAGGAATAACATCATTAATTTTAGTAAAAGGTTCTATTCTTCTATCATTTAAAATTTTTAATGTTGATTCGCTACAATTACCCATGCGTAATTCCTTTAACATCGTACAAAATATATGGTCTGATTGCCGCATTATTTCATCCAAATAAACCGTCTTTTTTATACATATATTCCACTTTTCACTCTCAAAACAAAACTTTTTTGATTTAACAACAGGTAATTGACAAAAATCACCAACAACAATAAGTTGAATTCCACCAAAAGGCTCCCTATTTTTACGTATATGACGTGCTATTTCTTCTAATTTATCAAATAATTCTAATGATAACATAGATATTTCATCTATAATAAGTGTTTTTACCATTTTCCACCGATAAACAATCGGTTTTTTTGACATAACCCGTTTCAATACATTTCCTTCTCCCAAACCTATTCCCGCCCAACTATGAATTGTTTTTCCTCCAATAATAAGTGCACTAATTCCTGTTGTGCTAGTCAAAGCAATGGAATTATTTTTTGACTTGTGTTTCATATATTCTGTTATCACATGTGATTTTCCTGTACCAGCACTCCCTGTCAAAAAGATATTCTGTCCTCTATTTATTAAATTTAAAGCGTACATCTGTTGTGTGTTTAGCATAATTGGTATATTCCATTTAATATGATATGTATTTTTTAAATCAATTTAATATGTTAATTCATGTTAAATATTTTATAAAAAATACAATATATTTTTAAATATATTTAAATTTTAATTTATTAATAAAGTATATCATGTCTAATATAGAAATGTTCGTTACCAAACGCAATGGAAAGAAAGAAAAGATGGATTTTGATAAGATTAAAAAACGTCTCACAAAATTAGGAACAAATTTAAATGTTGATTTTGATGGATTAACAAGAAAAGTAATGGATCAAATTTACAATGAGATTGAAACATCAAAAATAGATGAATTATGTGCTGAACAATGTGCAACTATTATTACAACTCATTACGATTATGGAACCTTAGCCGCTGCCATTGTTATTTCCAATCATCATAAAAACACTTCTGATGATTTTACTAAGATTGTTTCAGAATTATATCATTATAAAGATATTCATAATAAAAAGTGTCCTATAGTATCTGAATTACTATATAATGTAAGTAATAAATACGCAGACCAGTTTGAAATTTTATTAGATTATCAAAAAGATTATTTATTTAATTATTTCGGTTTCAAAACTTTAGAAAAAAAATATCTTTTGAAAATTAACAATAAAGTTGTAGAACGACCACAACATATGTGGTTACGTGTTGCTATTCAAATTCATCAATATAATATTGATAAAATTAAAGAATCTTACATTGGCATGTCAAATTTATATTTTACTCATGCGACACCTACTCTTTATAACTCTTGCACATTAAAACCACAACTAAGTTCTTGTTTCTTATTAGCTATGGAAGAAGATAGTATTTATGGAATTTACAAAACACTCCTAGATTGTGCATTAATTTCAAAAGGAGCAGGGGGTATTGGATTCCATATTCATAATATTCGTGGTTCAGGAAGTTATATTAACGGAACTAATGGAATTAGTAATGGTATTGTTCCCATGTTACGTGTATTTAATAATACTGCTCGTTACGTTGACCAAGGAGGAGGAAAACGTAACGGTAGTTTTGCTGTTTATGTAGAGCCATGGCATGTAGATATTGAAGATTTTCTACAAATGAAAAAAAATCATGGAGATGAAGATAAAAAAGCACGAGATCTTTTCTATGCTTTATGGATTCCTGACCTTTTCATGAAACGAGTTAAACAAAATGCCAATTGGACTTTAATGTGTCCAAATGAATGTCCTGGTTTATCTGAAGTATATGGTGATGAATTTGAGACTCTTTATGAAAAATATGAAAAAGATAATTATGGAAGAGAGACTCTTAAAGCTCGTGATATTTGGTTTAAAATCCTTGATAGTCAAATTGAAACAGGAACACCTTATATGCTTTATAAAGATGCTTGTAATAAAAAGTCCAACCAGAAAAACTTGGGAACTATAAAATCCAGCAATCTTTGTACAGAAATTATAGAATATTCCAATAATAAGGAATCCGCTGTTTGCAACTTAGCAAGTATTGGTCTTAGTCAATATGTTAAGGAAGATAAAACATTTGATTACAAACTTCTTCACAACTATAGCAAGATTATCACCGAAAATCTCAATAATATTATTGATATAAATTATTATCCAACAAAGAAAACCAAACGAAGTAATCTACTTCATAGACCTATTGGTATAGGTGTTCAAGGATTAGCAGATGTATTTGCTCTTATGGATATTCCTTATGAATCAGAAGAAGCAAAAGAAATTAATAGAAATATATTTGAGACTATTTATCATGGTGCTCTTGAACGAAGCTTTGAACTTGCAAAAGAGAGAAATGAACATATTAAGTTATTGAAAGAAGTATATTATAATCTTAAGATTACTGATACATCTGAATTTTATTGGAAATTTAAATCCACAAACCCTGATGAGAACGAATATGAATTTATTAATGATAATAAATGTAATGAATTAGATGAACTATTATTAAAGTATAGACCTGTATATAATGAAATACATAAATTAGATAATGATTGTAATGGAGCTTATAGTAGTTTTAAAGGATCACCTATGAATAAAGGTTTTTTCCAATTTGACCTTTGGAATGTTAAACCTTCCGATAGATATGATTGGGAAACATTGAGAGAAAATATTAAAATATATGGAGCTCGTAATTCTTTATTATTAGCACCTATGCCTACCGCATCCACAAGTCAAATTCTTGGAAACAATGAATGCTTTGAACCATTTACATCTAATATTTATGTTAGACGCACTAACGTAGGGGAATTTATTATGATTAATAAGTATTTAATTAAAGAATTAATAGAAAATAAAATATGGAATAAGGAAATAAAAAACAGTATTATTTATTACAATGGAAGTATTCAACACTTGGATGTATCAGAACATATTAAAAATAAATATAAAACAGCATGGGAAATTTCAATGAAACATCTTATTGATATGTCAAAAGACCGTGGTGCTTTCATTTGTCAAAGTCAAAGTCTTAATCTTTGGATGGAAGACCCTAATTATGGCAGTTTAACTGCAATGCACTTTTATGCATGGACATCCGGTTTAAAAACAGGTTTATATTATTTACGAACACGCGCAAAAGCAAAACCACAACAATTTACAATTGAACCAGAAATAAAAAATATTGAAGTGCAAGAACCTGCTTGTGAAATGTGCAGTTCTTAATTTGTTTTTCTATTTATTTTTTTATTTGTTCTATTCATATTAATCATATAAATTTATTAACATGAATATAAATTATAAAGTATGCTTGTATAATATTTCTTTATAATGACTATCCGTTTGAACCATATCTTGACCTGTGGTCATCTTATAAAAACATCGTAAACAAACAAGAATATCAATAAGAGAATCGTGAAGATGATTGGGCGTTTCTTTGAATAAGAAATCATACAATTCTATTAATTTGGGCCATTTCTTAACTGGTTTATTAGTCCTTTTGGAAATTATTTCTATATTACAAAGATCTATTGCATGTCTCATTGTACAATATTCTATAAATGGCTTCGTTTTTAAAATATTAACATAATCTGCTCTTAAACATGCTGCTTGAACCATGTTTTTATCAAATGATAAATTATGTGCTACAATCATTTGCACATCATCTAAACAAATAGATAATCGTAATAATGCTTCTTTAATATCTATACCTTCGCTTTCTGCTTTTTCATTGGTTATACCATGAATATTTATACTGTCTTCTGATATTGTTACACCTTCCGGTAATTTAACAATATGATCTTGAATTGTTACTATATATTTTTTATCTAAATCATAAATTAAATAACTTAATTGAACTATATGAGGCCATTGGGATAAGGGAGCTTTATAATTTTTAGGCAACCCTGTTGTTTCTGTATCAAAAATTAGTACACGCATCTTGATATTTACTTATTATATATTTAATAAATAATTACTAATTAAATCAATTTATACAAATGACTTACAAATCCCAAAAGAACGTCTATGCCATTCTGTAATACCGTGTTTTTTTATTCCATTCATGTGAGCACTTGTTCCATAACCTTTATTTTTTCTTAATTGATAATACTCATCTAAATTTGAATATTCATCACATAAATCATTAATATATTGATCTCGTTCTACTTTTGCAATAATAGATGCAGCAGCTATAGAAGCATATATATTATCACCTCCTTCAATACATGTATGAGGTATACTTACAAATTCATCATTGTCATTTGTCATTTTAATATAAGGAGGAAAATCATTTCCATCCACTAAAATATGGTCTGGTTTAATATTTAATTGTTCAATTGTATTATGCATACATTTATGTGTTGCTTTACGAATATTAATTTTATCTATTGTTTTTTCATCTATATAACTTACTTTATAATCTATTGCATTATCCTTAATATAATCATATGCTTGTAATATTTTTTTATGTGATGTAAATTTTTTACTATCTTTAACAAGTTGATGATTAAAATCTTGAGGGTCATTGGGAAGAATAACTGCTGCTGTATAAACACGTCCAAATAATGGACCACGTCCCACTTCATCTATACCTGCTTCAATAATATTTTCTGTGTAATATGGTTTCATCATAGTTAATTATATATTTAATATTCTATTCTCTAATATATTGTTTCAATTTAATTATAAATTGAATAAATATTTATAATATAATTATTTGTAGTATTCATATATTAAATATGGCATTTCAAGATTTTGGAATTTCTCTCTATTTACAAAAACAAAAAGAGTATAATAAACTACAAGAAGCATCTGTTTTAACCTTTATTCGTAAACAACGCTTTATACAAAACTATAACATAAATAATCACATTTTTAATATTTTAAAAACTTTCTTTGGTGATTTAGAAGTATTAAATAAAAAAGGATTAATACATCAATACAATTTGTTAAAAAATTATATTATTAAAAAGAATTATATAGGACTAATTTTATATGGTAAAAATCTTAAAACAGAAGATACAAATAATGAATGTATAAATGTTTATACTTCAGAAGAAAACCAATTATATTATTTATCTGTTAGATCCATTTGTGAATATCTTATTAGTGAATATTTTAGCTATGATGAAATTATAAATTGCTGTAAGAAAACTCCAAATATTAACTTATACTATACATAATTTATACCTCTGTATCATTGTGAATTGGATTTGAATTAGATATTTTTATATTTTGTAATTCAAACTTTTTTAATGGATTAGAAGTAATACGATTGACATTATTTGTACCTTCTATACTCTGAGAAGAATCTGTTGTATTCTCTCCTGAATTATCATAATTCAAATTAATATTATAATTATTTGTTAATATGTTATCCATAGATGAATTGGACTCTGAATTAGCAACTTCTATCAAACAACCACTTTTTCTTATTCGCTCTCTAATATAATTTGCTTTTTTTAATGCAGCATATCCTCTCCATCGTTTAAAATAAAATTCCATTAATGCTAATTTCTTATAACTTTTCTTATTAATTATATATTGTGTTCCTCTATAAGGCACTATCGTTTGTAAATTAGTGGCTATATCCGGTTTATGAATATTCAAAAATTTAAATTTTTTATCAAAATGATTTAGAATAACTTTAGGTGTAATAGGACTTTGTTCTAATAATTTATCAAATTCCATACGCTTTAGAGTAATATATTCAATAGGATCTTTTCTATGGTCAGGATGTAAACTCATTTCTACACTAATATCTCTAAAAAATGATGAAAATTGTAATCCAGATATTCTATGTTGTTCGCTTAATTCTTTAAATGTAAATACTTCTTGTAAATTAGTTAATATTCCTGCTAAAATACTAAATAATCCAACAAATTTACTTTCCCAATCACCAGATTCATTTGTAGAAATGAGAGAAGTAGCGCCTGCTATATAGGCACATACACATGCAGGTCCAGATATATATAAATTTTTATACTTATAATGAGTTACACTTTTATTATGAAGCCATGCATATCCAGAAGCCTTTTCTGCCCAATTAATTAATAATCTCTCTTGTTCTTCCGTCCATTTCACCTTTTTCTTATTCATTACTAATTAAAAGTTTTTTTTTCCAACTATAAAATATAATGAAACTATCTAATCCTATTATTATTATCTCACTTATTGCTACTATTGTTTTATTAGCAGTTTCTAATTTAGCAATTAGTTATCGGTGCACTCATAGAGAAGGTATGTCAGTCAAAAAATCTGATATTCCAGAAGGTAATGAAGACCTCTATATCTTAAAATCAGAAATTGTTCCTCCTGTTTGTCCTAAATGTCCTGATGTTACTGTATGTCCCGAATCAAAAAATAAACCTTGTCGTCCTTGCCCTCCCTGTGCAAGATGCCCTGAACCTGCTTTTACATGCAAAAAGGTGCCCAATTATGCTGCTCTTAGCCCTGATAGCTTACCTCGTCCATGGCTAAACGATTTCTCTCAATTTGGTCAATAAAGTTTTCCAAATAAATAAGTTTTCCACATTTTATGAGATTTTTTCGAATGATACGCATAATCTTTAGAAACATCTTTATTTTTATTAGTTATTAATGCATTCATACCTCCTGGATGTTTTTTAATTAATTCATATGCATTATATATTTTATTACCTACAAAGAATAAACAATATTCTTCTCGTGTATTTAAATCCATTACTTCATCAAGGGAATATTTTTTCATTATTATTAGTATTATAATAATTACTAATAATAAATTATCGTGTTTTAATACATTTTTTATCCATTTGAAATGTTTGGCATTTCTTTTCTTGAGGGACTATCTTAATAATACATTTGGATTTTTTACCAAATAAAGGTTCTATACATCCTTTTTCCTTCTCTTTGATTATATGTTGTTTTATTGTAATTCGTTTCTCTCGTAAATCCTTCGTACATCGTGATCTGAAATTCTCATATCTATCTCTTACATTACAAAAAGTTAATCCTGATTTCTTTCCCAACATTTTGTTAATTAATTTATGTAATCTATAAATCCAACGTGAAAAGTTATCTCTGCTTTTTAAATCGTTATCTGTTAATGGTAATACAGACAAATTTTTTTTTAAGTTTTTTCTACAAAAACCACAAGGTAAAGTATATTTTAAATTCATAATAAGTGATTTATAATATTTCTTATCTTGCTGTGTAGGTTTAACAGGATAATTAAAACTAATGGTATGTAAATAATGCCACATAGATGGACCCCACACACTTGTTAACATACCATCCTCACTATTATAGTCGCTCTTTTTATAAGTTCTCTTTCTAGTAGTTCTTTTCATACTAGTTCTCTTTCTAGTAGTTCTTTTCATACTAGTTTTCTTTCTAGTAGTTCTCTTTCTAGTTTTAATCATCTAATTATTAGTTAGAAAATATTTTACCTTTAAGGTATTCTAGTACTTTGCTTTCTTTTTCTGTTTTAGACATTTGAATATTATATTTATACTTCCACAACGCATGATAAAAATCTTTTTCATTTAGATAATCTTTTTGTGAAATATGAATTAATTTACCTTCTTTATTACGTATAATCATAATTATATATTACTATGTGTTTTCGTTTAAATATTTTCATTTTTATCTTTAATTATATTATAGTATGTTAGCTAAAATTATGGAAAAATCACGTGCATTATTAACTAAGAAATTTCTTCTTATTCTTTTAACAAGTGTATTATTTATTCTTTTTTCTGTATATGTTTATAAAAAATATGTTATTCCAAGATTAAATCCCGAATTCGTTCCTAATCAAGAATTTGTTAAAGATTCAGATGAAGATAAAGAAGCAGAACTTATGTTTTTTTACGTTAATTGGTGTCCTCACTGCAAAAAAGCAATGCCTGTTTGGGAATCTTTAAAAGAAAAATTAAATGGTAAAAAAATTAATAATACTGTTATCTATTTTAAAGCAATTGATTGTGAAAAAAATGAGGATTTACAAGATAAATACAAGATTGAAGGTTATCCAACCATTAAGCTTGTAAAAGATAATGAAATTATTGAGTATGATGCTAAACCCGAAGAAGAATCTCTTATGCAGTTTCTTAATAGTACATTATAAAATCAATAAAACACATTATAAAGAAACTAGAATAATATTACCTAATTGTTGTATCATATTAATAATTTTTGCTAAATTACTTCCTGGAATAATGTCACCATAACCTACTCCTGTTTGTGTATTTAAACTAAAATACAATGCTTCTAATATAGTTAATCGCATTCCTCTATCTTTTCGTTCTGGTTTTAAAATAAAATGTTTATTTTTATCTAATGAATAATAAATAAATGCGAAAATAGTTACGGAAATAATATATTGTAAAATAAATAATTTGAAGTTCATATAGTTTAACTTTATATTATTTATTTTTTGTATAAGAGAGAAAAAGTTTTCCATATTCTTTTCCTTTTTCTATTAAATCTTCTCTCTTTTCCATTTGAGTTAATATTTCATAACCATCTTTAATATTAAGTTCATGACAATGTATAATTACTTCATAAGGTATTATTATTTCTTTTTCTTCTTTACAAATCATACTATGTAAATAATAAGCATATTCAAAAATATTGGATTCTGTTGTTATTTTATTGCTAGTATTATTAGTATCTTTTAATCTAAATGCTAATATTTCATTTAATTGGGCATTATTATTAACACAATGATTTAATGGATAAGAACACATGAGTCCACCATCTATGTAAAACTCTCCATTTACATAAGCTGGTTCAAATATATAAGGTATACAACAAGTCATATAAATTGCATCTATCAATTCTAATTCTGGATGTGTTTTATATGAAATATCCACTAATGTAAAACTATTTAACTGTATAGTAAATAAATGCAATTCTATTTGTGAGAAATCATAAAATTCCTTTAATGTAATATGTACTGATAAATCTTGTGATTGTAACAGATTTTCAAATGAACCTTTAATAATATCCTTATTTAATAATCCTTTGGACTGAATTACATCAAATATCATTTGAGGTTTTATGTTAAATAATTTATGCCAAGGACGATGAACAAAGTATTCTAATATATCATTCCAGTCCATTTTTAAACAAAGTAATGCACCAATAAACCCTCCGATAGATGTACCATATATCGTTTTTATATTTGATAATTCATAGAATTTAGATTCTTCTAACGTATAAAGAGCACCTAATTCTAATAATCCAAGATAAGCACCTCCATTTAATACTATATGTTTTATCATTTGTTTATTGTTTATTGTTTATTGTTTTATTTTATATCTTTTTTTCTAACATTTTTTAAATGGATAATATATTTTCAGAAAAGATAAATTTAGATGAATTGTATGACAGAAAACAACAAATTAATGAACATCGTATTTCTATTTATCAAAAAATATTAAATAAGGTACATAAAAAAATTAAATTTACAGCCAGACAAAAACATGATGATCAATTTTGTTTTTATCTTGTTCCAGAAATCTTATTAGGAGTTCCTAAATATAATATTCAAATATGTATTGAATACATTATTGAAAAATTAACAAATAATGGATTTATTATTAAATATACACATCCTAATTTTCTATTTATTTCATGGAAACATTATATTCCATCATACCAAAGAAGTGATTTTAAGAAAAAAACCGGATATAATATTGATGGTTTTGGAAATATGATTAATGATGATGCTTCTTCAATTGAAAATGATAATCCTATTAAAGCAATCTTTAATAAACCTAATTCTCAAGAAAATAAAATAATAACGGATACAAAGAAAAATTATAAAGATATATCCAGTTACAAACCAATGGGAATCTATAATGTGGATTATATAAAAAAAATTAATGATAAATTAGATTAATAAATTTTTTTTTCTAGATTTAAACAATAGAATAACTTTCAACTATTATTTTATTTATTATTTTTGTTTTACATAATTTACATTCATCTTTAGGATCGCAATTATAACATACAACAATATGTCCACACGGTGTAAATAATACTGATGGCAGATTTTCCATACAATAAATACAAACATCATAACGATAAATATGATTATTATAAATAACAGATGTATTTGGTTTAGGAAATTTATCTTTAAATTTATTTGGTAAGTAATCCCAATAACTTTTATTGTTATCACATCTATGATTAATATCTGTTAATGGTAATAACATTTTCACAGTTGTTTCATTACTGAATGTTTTTATATTTTTACTCGCATACATCAATGCATTCATTCCTTTATTATCAACATCATTTACATTAGCATCATGGTTTAATAGTATGTTTAATGTTTCTATATTTGAACTATAATCATTATACTCAGCAACATACATTAAAGCTGTTTTTTCTTTATTGTCTTTTATATTCACATTTGCTCTCAAATATATTAATAAATTTAATATATCAGTACATAATAATTGTGATGTATTTTCAGCAATATACATTAATAGTGTAGTTCCATTTTTGTCTTTTTGATTAATATCAAAACCATCGTTGATCATTGTTGTAATATTTTGTATTTTTGTATTAATATCCAATGAGGTATTAATACATAATGTTTTTAAATTTAAATAAGTGTTCTATCCATTAGACAATTGTTGTTGTCCAATAACAGTTTCAAATTCATTTTTTCCAGCCATCTTGATATTATCAATTAAGATAAATATATATTTATTAAATTGCAATATATTATTTTGAAGATTATAATACGTAAGTTATAAATTACTTGGTATTAATAATATATTATTTCATATAGTATTTCAATTTTATATTATTCAACGTGTTAATGTTTTTTCAACCTGCTCTTCTAAATTTTTTATTTTTTGCATAGCATTCTTTTTTATCTGATTTTCTACTAAGGTTTCAAAAATTTCAAGACCTTTACGAAAATCCTTTTCACATTGAATATATATATTAGTTATTAACTTACGGGTAGTCACTGCAATATTTTTAAGAGATTTATCTGTTAGTTTAGGATGAATTGTAACTTCTTTTTCATTAGTTTTAGGATTTATTTTAAATACAAATAATTCATCAATGATAGACATAAGCTTATCTTGATTTTCTTGAGTATTTTTAATCATGGAAGCAAGATGTTTTGCATATAATTTATATATTTGGTTTGATGACTCAATAGTATAGACCTTATTAAATATACTTCCTGGTTTACAATCTTTAGAATTATGAAATTCTATTAATGGAATATCACTAAAATTTTGTATGGTATCAGGCATAGATGTTTTACCTGTAAATGTGGTATAAAACAATTCTAAATCATATTGATATTGTTTTTTAGATGCTTCAGACATTCCAGTAAATTTACCTATTTTGTAATCATATTCATCAATATATAATTGTTTAAGTTCAGGGATACCTTCTTCATCTTGTAATGTTAGAGGAAATCCTGTTTTAGACATATTCATGATACAAAAATGAGGTTTTAATGTTAATTTATTCTTATTATTATTATTATTATTATTATTATTATCATTATTATCATCATTATTATTATCATTATCATCTGATTGCTTATTCAAGTTTTTTTGTTCAATCATTAATGTACTTATTCTACGAGAACATAAATTCATGCGCTTTACTTTTGCTTCAACATTAGGAGGAATTAAATCCTTCTTTAAAAGAGGGATTTTTATTATTTCATTATTGGCATTTCTATACGTATATACAGGATTAACTGTTTTAACAATTGCTGCAAATAATTGACCAATTTTTATGTAAAATTTAGCAATACCAATACATAATCGCTTTTTCATAAATTCTCGTTTAACATCTAATTTACCTACTTGGTCTTTATCAAAATACACCACTTTATCTTCCGTCATTTTATCTATAATTACTCCTTTTTTCATACGTTGTGCAAGATATTTTACTTCCATATCTGTAAAATGACTATTCAATATGTTTGATGTTAAAATTACTAATTTATTACAATATTCATTATTATCTAAATTAATCATATCTTTGAAATTTTGTGTTAAAATATATTTTGTTGCCACTGTATCTATCATTTGCTGTAAATGCTTTGGTGATGCGTCAATAGATTCAGTATTTCCCATATTATATTATTATTATATTATAAAATTGATTTTAATTATTAAAATATACTATTATTTAACCCAATGAAGAAATTTAATGAAACCAAGTTTACAAAGAAAAATAAAAATAAACAATCCAATAAAAAGTTATGGAATGCTTTTGATGATGAAATATCAAATAAGACAAAAATTGAATGCTTATATCAATCTACTAAAAATCATGAATCATGTGAATTATGTCAATCAGCATTATTTTATAATGAAGAAGGATTTCTTACATGTTGTTCAGAAAAATGTGGTATTATTTATACCGATAAATTAGATGAAAGTGCAGAATGGCGTTATTATGGTGCAAATGATAATAAACACTCGGACCCTACACGATGTGGAATGCCTATAAATCCATTACTTAAAGAATCTTCTTATGGATGCAGTGTTTCTTGTTATTCCGGTGCAAGTTATGAAATGAGAAAAATACGACGATATACCGAGTGGTTTTCTATGCCTTATAAAGAAAAAGCACGATATGATGAATTTGAAATTATTAAGGTTATGGCACGCAATTCTGGGATACCAAAATTAATCGTAGATTCCGCTTTACGTTATCATAAAGATATTTCTACAGAAAAGACGTTTAGAGGATTAAATAGAGATGGTATAATTGCAGCTTCTATTTATTTAGCTTGTCGTATTAATAATTATCCACGAACAGCAAAAGAATTAGCGGCTATATTTCATTTAGACAATACAAGTGCTACTAAGGGATGTAAAAATGCTATGTCAATATTAAATCAAATTGAAAAAGACAATGATGATAAAACACATCTTTGTAAGACAAGTCCAATTGATTTTATTGATCGTTATTGTAGCAAACTCAATATGAATAATGAAATAACAAAGTTATGTCAGTTTGTTGCTATGAAAATTGATAAAAATAATTTAGTTCCAGAAAATACGCCTCATTCTGTAGCATCGGGTATTATTTACTTTATTTCTGATCTTTGTCATTTGAATATTTCCAAAAAAGATGTGACAAAAATTAGTGAAATTAGTGAAGTTACGATTAACAAATGTTATAAAAAATTAAATCAATTAAGAACAGAATTAATTCCTTCAAAGATTTTAAATAAATATGTAGAAGCATCTTAATTTATAAATTTAATTATGTATAAAACTATTTTTTTATTTATTTAGGCATGATATAAATGAGTAATATACCTAAAAAAATATTTATTATTCCTTATCGTGATCGTATACCAGATAAAACACTTTTTATTTATTATATGAAACATATTCTTGAAGATGAAAAAGGCACATTTAAATTCCTTTTTGTTCATCAAGACGATAAGAGACAATTTAACCGAGGTGCTAATAAAAACATTGGATTTCTATATGTTAAAGAAACATATCCCAGTGATTATAAAGATATTACTCTTATTTTTCATGATATTGATACTATCCCATATAAAAAAGGTATTTTTGATTATGATACAGTAAGAGGTGTTGTTAAACATTTTTATGGATTTAAATATGCATTAGGAGGTATGTTTGCTATTAAAGGTGCTGATTTTGAATTAACTAAGGGATTTCCAAACTTTTGGAGTTGGGGATATGAGGATAATACATTAAAAGATAGGTGGGATAAAGTATCTGGAGGAAAATATGATTATTCACAATTTTTAGAAATATTACATACAGATGTGTTGTATTTATTTCATGGTTATCATAAGGATACGTCTAAAAAAACAGTATATGAATATCATAAACGAAATAAAAATATTTTAGATGATGGATTTCATAAAGTTACTAATCTTAAATATGATAGTGAAGAAGTAGAAGAAGATGTTGTTATGGTAAATGTTAAATCTTTTCTTGTTCCTATAAAAGAAAAAGATAGTCCTATTTTTAAAGATAATGTAATTAATATGGCTATTAGAAGCAAACGGAGAGAACGAAAAAAAAATAGTCCTTTTTTAATGTAATAATATACTAGTTAAATATTAGTACTCTATTAGTACTCTATTAGTACTCTATTATTACTCTATTATATTGCCATCTAATTATACATTTGAAGATGTATACTAGATAATTATATATTTAATAATTACATAAATATATAATTTTATAATTAATTAATTATGATTGGTATTGAATTATCAGAAGCCACTATTAAAAATAGAGAACCCAAAGAAGATAATATATATCTTATTAACCAATTTTTTATACATCATATCGCAGAACGACAACGTGAGATTGTTCAATGTATTCGTAAAAATGTGAATAATCCCTACATTACAAAAATATATTTATTAAATGAAAGAATATATACAAATAAAGAATTAGGGCTTAAAAATCTAGATAAAATCGTTCAAGTAAATATAGGTAAACGCCTTATGTATTCTGATATTTTTAATTTTGTAAATAATGAAAAATTATCTGGATACATTATTTTTTCCAATAGTGACATTTTTTTAAACGAAACATTAAAAAATATTTATTATTCTAATCTTTATTTTGAAAAATCGGCATATTGTCAATTAAGGTATGAATATAATGAAGAACATCCAAAACGAAGTAAGTTATTTGGACCTCGGTCAGATAGTCAAGATACTTGGATGTTCCATACAAACTTTAAATTATCCTCTCAATTAACAAAATCATTTAGATTTAATTTTGGTAAACCTGGTTGTGATAATAAAGTAATTTATATATTTAAATTATTAGGTTACAAAGTATTTAATGATCCCTCTTTTATTAAAACATTTCATATTCATAAGTCGGATATTAGAAATTATAATTTTGATAAGGATTTAATTAACAAACCACATTATTATGTATTTCCTCCTAATCAAACTAGTTCTCACATAGATGAATTATTGACACCAAAAGACAGAACATTCAAAAAAGGTTCAATTAATTATACACGATATGATTTTAATAATGAAAATAATAAATTAATTACCTATTTAAAAAGAAAAATAGAAAACAATGAAAAATTTATTATACCAAGAATTGCTGGTATTGAAAACGATTGTGCCTTTATTGGGCAAGTTATTATGAGTAATAATAATAATATACCTGAAAATTTATTAAAAACAATAAATGAAAAAATATGTCCAACTATGAAGCGTAATGCTGGTATACATATATCAGATATGAATACATATTTAGCTTATTCACGTTCATATTGTCAATCTTTTCTTAATTCAGAATTATATTTAGATTGGGAACCTTGGGGTCCTGTTTATCAAGCTATTCCACAATCCCATGATTTCATAGTTAATAAAATCCCTAGAGAGAAAGTATGGGCTTATACAATGGATATTTTTCATTCTATTCATACAAATCCGTGGACACATACTTTAAGAGGAAAACGATTACTCATTATCTCTCCCTTTGTTTATTCAATTAAAGAAAAAATAGAAATTAGAGAGAAGATTTATGGAATAGATTTATTTCCAGAATGTAAATTTGTTTTATTACAACCACCACAAACACAAGGTACAAATCCAAGTCGCCCCTTCAACATAGAATTAGAAAATATGGTTAAATTTATAGATAGCATTAAAGACCAATTTGATATAGCATTAGTATCATGTGGAGGATATGGTAATTTAGTATGTAATGAAATATATAATATGGGAAAAAGTGCTATTTATGTAGGAGGAGTATTACAAATGTATTTTGGAATATATGGAGGACGATGGTTAAAAGAACGCAGTGATATATTAAGAATATTTATGAATGAATATTGGTCGCGACCCAAAGAAGAAGAAAAACCCCAAGGTAGTGAATTAATTGAAAAAGGGTGTTATTGGTAAAAATATCATTTAAAATATATTTATTTAGTATATTAAATGACCGAATTAAATGTTAAACTTAATTGTATGTTCGCTGTAAAAGAAATAACGGCATATCATCATATGACATATGACCAATTTATATCTTATTTTCTTCCTTTTGAAAATAATAAATATATAATTTCAAATAATAATAACTGTGATATATGTATAAATGGTATTGGATTAGATGATAAAAAATATTTAAAAACTGGACAATTAAATATTTTAATTGTTAATGAAAATTTATCAGTAGGAAGGACACATTATTCTCATTATAATGTATATAACCGTTATAATAATAACTTAATAAATATATACATTTATAATGACATTACAAGAATAGTAGTTACAAATAGATTTATTGCTATTCCTATTATATATTTTCATGTATATCATTATAATAGATTTAAAGAATATTATAAAAATAAGGTTACTACTACGTCTTTTAAAAATAAAAAATTCGCTTTATTTACATCACAAAATTTATTAAATACAAATAAAATAATATTAGTTAATGAACTTTCTCAACTAGGACCAGTAGATTATTTAACTATGTATAATGAACAAGTAAAGCAAAAAAGTTGTTATAATTCATTAGAATTATTAAATATTTATAATAAATATAAATTTATTATAGCATTTGAAAATAGTAAAACGGATGGTTATGTTACAGAAAAAATATTTAATGTTTTGTTTTCAAAAAGTATTCCAATATATGATGGAGCACCAAATATACATAGTTATATAAACAAAGAGGTTTTCATTTCTTATGGAGATAATCATATTGACAAGATTAAAGAATTGGTGAATGATGAAGAAAAATATAATAATATGCTTAATAAAAATAAAATTGCTCCTAATTATAATGATGAAAACTTTCTAAAATTATATCTTGAATATATGAATGTATTTATTAATAAAAATAAAAAAAATTATAGAAAAGATTGGAATATGCATGATTTAATGATAAATAAATAATAATATTAAATATTAAATATTTATTATAATTAAAATGAAAATATTGATTACAGGAGGAGCAGGATTTATTGGTTCACATCTTATTGAATATCTTTTAAAAAATACAAATCATGATATTTTTTGTATTGATAATTTATATTCTGGAAGATTACAAAATATAAAAGATTTTCTCTCTTTTTATTCATCTAGGTTAACATTTTTATATGATAGTATTAATTATTATATTTTTAAAGATAATTTAAAAATAGACCAAATTTATCATCTTGCGTGTCCCGCCTCTCCATCATTTTATCAAAAGGACCCATTATTTACATTACAAACCAATACAATTGGTACATATAATATTTTAGAATTTGCCAAAAAATGTAATTGTCCTATTCTTTTTACGTCAACATCTGAGGTTTATGGCGATCCAACTGAAAGTCCTCAATCTGAATCTTACAGAGGCAATGTTAATACGATAGGTCCTCGTAGTTGTTATGATGAAGGTAAAAGAATTTCTGAAACTATATTTACTGAATATAAAAACCTTTTTAATATTGATATTCGTATTTGCCGTATTTTTAATACATATGGACCAAATCTGAATCCTCTTGATGGAAGAGTAGTTAGTAATTTTATAAGACAATCATTAAATAATGAGGATATTACAATATATGGAGATGGCTCTCAAACTCGTAGTTTTTGTTATGTTGATGACTTAGTTCAAGGACTCATTAAATTAATGAATCAACCTAATCAGAATGAAATATATCATTCACCTATTAATCTTGGTAATCCACATGAAATTACCATTAAACAATTAGTAGATATTATTATTAAATTAACAAATAGTAAATCAAAATTAATATATTGTGATTTACCAAAAGATGATCCATTGCGTAGATGCCCAGATACTTCATTGGCAAAAAGTATTTTAAATTGGGAACCCAAGATTTCATTAGAAGAAGGTCTCTCAAAAATGATTGAAAAATATAGAAATAAATAATATTATTAATTTCATACAATTGGATTATGAAAACATATCGGCTATTAAACTATTTAATGTTTCATATTCTCGTTTCCAACCTAATTTATTTTGTGCTTTAGATGGATTTCCCAACAATAAATCTACTTCACATGGTCTGTAATATTTAGGATTTATTTTTACTCTTGTAATACCATATTGATCAATACCTAATTCATTTTCGTGTTCACCTTTCCATGATATTGTATATCCCATATATGCAAATGCTTTCTTTACAAATTCTTTTACTGTATATGTCTCTCCTGTAGCTAATACATAATCATCTGGTTCATCTTGTTGAAGCATAAGCCACATACCATAGACATAATCTTTTGAATGTCCCCAATCCCTTTTACTATTAAGATTTCCTAATTGGATAAATTCTTTTTTGTTATTTGCAATATCTTTTACAGCATTGACAACTTTCATAGTTAAAAAGTTCTCTCCTCTTCTTGGACTTTCATGATTAAATAGTATACCATTACAAGCATACATACCGTAACCATCTCTATAATTCTTAACTAGAAAATGACTATATAATTTGGCACATGCGTATGGAGATTGTGGATTAAAAGGAGTTGTTTCACTTTGTGGTGTTTCTAATACTTTTCCATACATTTCACTTGTTCCTGCTTGATAAAAACGTATTTTATTCATAATCTCTTTTGGAAATGTACGAATAGCCTCTAATAATTTTAATGTGCCGATACCATCAATTATTGAAGTATATTCGGGAATTTCAAATGATATCTTTACGTGACTTTGTGCTGCCAAATTATAAATTTCAAAAACCTCAAAATCTTTATTATCATATACTATTTTTGTAATATAATTTGTTAATGATGAACCATCACTCATATCTCCATATTCTAAATTAATTTTATTACGAATATGGTCTATTCGTGAATGTGAATATAAAAGGGATGTTCGTCTTACAATACCATAAACTTTATAATTCTTTTTCAGTAATAGTTCTGCCAAATAAGAACCATCTTGTCCGGTAATTCCAGTAATAAATGCTAATTTCATTATGTTAATTAATATAATTAATATTTAATATTTAAATTATTATGATATAAATATTTCAAAAATAAATAAATAATGAAAGATTGTATTATAGGAATACCAATAAAAAATAATAGTATATATTTAGAAAAATTTTTTAAACATTTAATTACATTAAAAAAATGTTTTAATAAATATCAAATAATATTTGTTTATGATAATATTACATTAAATACAGATAATTCTATTGAACTTATTAATAATTTTATTAAAGATAATAATAATCTAAATATAAAATTATTAGAAAGTTGTAATGAACTTCATGATATTAATATTCAAATAGAACAAAGAGTAATTCATATTTGTAATGCTAGAAATACAATACTTGAATATATACGTAAATATTGTAATAATTATCATTATTTTATAATGATGGATGCTAATTATTCCTGTACTGAAAATATTGAAACATTTGATATAGAAAAAATAAAACATTATTTAAATAAAGACAATGAATGGGATGCTATTTCATTTAATAGAAAAAATTATTATGATATCTGGGCATTATCATTAAAACCTTATATAACTAGTTGTTGGCATTGTATTAGAGATAGTACTTTTAATCTTTTGCAAAGAGAAACTATATTTACAAAAATAAAGGAAAATTTTTACAAAAATATTAATAATATATCACAAAAAGAATTATTAGATGTTCATTCTGCTTTTTGTGGATTTGCTATTTATAAAACTAATATTTTTTTAAAAAGTCATTATCATTATTTAATGGATTTATCTTTATTTGATAAAGATGAATTAAAAGAATCTATTAATTTATTACCTTTTTCTAAAAAAACAATGATGATACATTCAGATTGTGAACATAGATATTTTCATTTAAATGCAAAAAAAAAATTAAATGCGCGTATTAAATTAGCAAACGATGATATTTTTATATATAAATCAAAGTAATTAAATTAATATAAATATATTACTATTAATATACTTATATGAATACGTTTGATACAAAATATGGTAAGGTTACTTTATATCAAAATGAAATATATATATATCTCAACCTTTTATAAAAGACAATGGGTACTGGGATATTAATAATCTATTAGCAGTTAAAGAATATATAGATCCTAATAAAAATATTTTAGAAATTGGAGGTCATTGTGGCACATCATCTTTAGTATATGCTAGTTTTTTAAACAATGATAATAAAATTTATGTTTATGAACCTCAAAAAAAAATGTATGACTTACTACAATTTAATATTTTTCAAAATAATTTACAAAATAAAGTAATTCCTTATAATTATGCAGTTTTTTGTGATCAAATAAAAGGAACAATGAACTGTATTGATTTAGATGGTGGAGGAGGTATAGTAATAAAAAGATACAATGAAGAAATAAATAAACCTTGTAATTTTGGAGGTATATGTCTTGGAAAATATGGTGAAGAAGTTAATATGATAACTATTGATGATAATATGGAACATAAAAATATTGGTTTTATCCATTGTGATGCACAAGGTTCTGAAAACTTTATATTTTCAAAAGCTATTAATACTATAAAAGAAAATAGACCAGTTATTTTATACGAAAATAATGAAAAATATGGTAAATATTTATTTAATAATGTGTGTGTTTCATATCCTCAATATATTGAAAATAGTAAATTTAATTTAGAAAATTATTGTATAAATGAATTAAATTATTCAACAGTTATAAAGAAATTTGGTGGAGGACAAGATGACCTATTAATTCCATAATTCCATAATTCCATTACTAATATTTTAATGTAAATAATAATAATAATATAAATATATAATTAAATATTATTATAAATAATGAAAATACTTGTTACTGGTGGTTCTGGACTTGTTGGTAGTAGTATTCAAAAACTTATCTATAATGATGATGATAATAATGATGAATATATATTTATTTCTAGTAAAGATTGTGATTTAACAGATATAAAACAAGTTTTTTCTTTCTTTGCTACTTATTCATTTCAATATATTATTCATTTAGCCGCGAATGTTGGTGGTCTTTATAAAAATATGCGAATGAATGTAGAAATGCTAAGTGATAATGTAAAAATCAATGAAAATGTTCTTGCTGCTTGTCATCATTTTAATATTCAACGAGGTATATTTTGTCTTTCTTCGTGTGTATTTCCACATGAACCTACATGCTTTCCTATGGATGAAACTATGTTACATGAATCTCCTCCTCATTCTTCTAATGAAGGATATGCTTATTCAAAGCGTCTCCTTGAAGTACAGTGTAGAAATTATAATAAACAATATGGTCGTGAATATATTTGTGTTATACCTGTTAATCTTTATGGTCCATCTGATAATTTTAAATTAGGTGATGCTCATGTTATTCCTGAATTAATTCATAGAATGTATAATTCTGTAAATGAAGATATTCAACAAGAAAGATTATTTAAAATATATGGAACAGGTATACCTTTAAGACAATTTTTATATGTTGATGATTTTGCTGAAATTATTCTTGAACTCTTAGCCAGTTATCCTTCTCAATCTATAAAGGAAGAAAAATGTTCCATTATTTGTTGTAATGATGAAGTTACTATTAAAGATGTTGCTTTTCTAATTGCACATTTTATTGGATTAAAAAGAGAGAAAATATCATTTGATACTTCCAAATCAGATGGATGTTTAAGAAAAACTGTGACAAATAAGTATTTTAAATCTTTATATCCCTGTTTTAAATTTACTTCTTTAACTGATGGATTAAAAACAACCATTGAATGGTTTAACGATCATTATCCTAATATTAGAATGTAAATTATATGAATTATAAATAATAATTTATATAATTATTATTTGATGGTTAATGGATAATGGATTATGGATTATGGTTTATGGTTTATGGTTTATGGTTTATGGATTATGGTTTATGGATTATGGTTTATGGTTTATGGATTATAAAAGTCCTTCTAATTTCATGCTACGAATAAGACGAGTAACACCGATACCACCTCCGGAACGTGTAAAAAAATCAAAGTTAAGATAATCATCCATTTCTTCCATGGTTCGTTTCTCTCCAAATAAATCAAAGATTTTCTGTTGATAACCACCATCACTAATAGTTTTAAAACGTTCTAACATAATTTTCTTATCACTTTCACGTTCAGCTGAACCAATCGTTTCCATACCACTAATAATAACATCTACTTTTTTGGATGTTTCGTTATCATTTTCATTTCGTTTCATATTCCAAAATGGACTAGTAAATTCGGGGAAATCAGTAAGGAAATATGTTGGGGTCTTTTCTTTATAGAGTCGCATTTCTTCATCATGATCTAATTCTTTAACATCATACTCTTTTGCAAGATCTGTATATTTTCCTCGTATAAATTTTCTTGCATCATATCCTAACCATAAAAGAAGTTCCTTTTCTAACTGAATTAATTCTTCCATATCTCCTTTCATTTCAAACTCAAAAAGAGGAAAAATTAAATCATGGCGTCCAGCAACGGGACTTGGTTCATTACGATAACTTGTTGAAATACAAAAATATCCTGGAGGTGTTGGGTCTTTTAACATTTCATATTCAAGCCACATTTGTCCTGTTTGTGGTAAAGGCCATTTCTGACCAGCATACTCAAATGAAGCAACTGTAAAGGGGTCTTCGCATGCAGCAAGAATACTAAGTCGGTTCTGTGCATGCACTTCTACGAAATTTTTACTTCTGAAAAAATCACGTAATTTATTGACTACTTTATTAAATTCACATGAGTTTACGTTTAATTTACTACAATAAGGACGGTCATTTGTATCAATCGCGATGGTTGAACAAGTTGTGGCTTCCATTTTTATAAATAAATATAATTTTTTCTTAAGTTATTTTTTTATAAATAATTTTTTCCTAAAGCTTTGAAAAAATCAATAGGATTGCTAATATTAGTAATTGCACGACCTACAACAAGTAAGTCAGGTTTTAGTCTCATAGAATCAATTGTTGTATATTGTTGTCCTTTTGTATCTTCTTTTATTTCACTATGAATTCCTGGTTTAATAGAGAGAAAGGGAGTAGACTTAAATAAGAGTTCATTTTGAACAATAATTCCACAAATATGTTTAGGATTTCTCTCAATAAAAGATAAAATAGACGCACTTATCATTGGATTAAATAAATTTCCCTTACTGGACATCTCTGTTAATACAAATAATCCTAATTTAGTATCAATGTTTAAACTATGAGGTCCTGATGTTGGACAAATAGAGAGAAAATCACGTTTTAATTCATATTTTTTTACTTGTTCTTGTATTGTATTTGCAATATCATTCATTTTTCTATCCTCCCATAAGAATATATCATTATAATAACAAAAGTTTATCAATTCACTCTCTTGATAATCAGTCATACATAATATTTCACTATGAATTTTCAAACCAACTATATAATTCTTTATTTTATGTAATAATGGTAGTAATTCATTAAAGTGTTTATCATAAGCCAAAACAATATTTGATTTTTTCTTGACTATATTTTCTCTCCATTTTTTTATTTTTGGAGAGAAATTAAAAGAATAATAAAGTTCTACTTCAAGGTTGATAGAGTTTACTAGCTCTTCATAATAGAATACCGTTTTTATTGGATATCCCAATGTAGTTTCTATTTCTTTATTGCGCAATAAAACACATATAACACATACAATCTCAAATCCTTCATTTTCTAATGCATGGCATGCATCTTTAATACTTGAACCTGTTGTTACTACATCCTCTATAAGAATAAGTTTTTTATTTTTCGTATATCCTTCTACTAATTTTTGTAATCCATGTAATTTTCTCTCTTTTCTTAACATAATATGGTTCATCGTTCTTTTCAAAGAAATACCTGTGGCTAATGGTAATGCTCCATAAGGAACACCACATAAAGATAATTCTTTACTTGATTCTCCAAAATTATCTTCTATTATTTGACTCATATATTCAATAATTAGAGAGAAACAAAATGGATATGAAATAATAGACCTCATATCTATATAGATATTACTTTTCTCTCCATTTTTCAAAATAAATTCACCTTCTTGAATGATATTATTCTTATGTAGTTCTTTTAATATTAATCCTTTATTCATTATTATATATTAAAATTTATATTATTTAATATATAACGAATGACATATAAATTACCTATTAAAATATATGATATTACTTTTCACAATAGATTATTAAATTCCGCTGGTTGTTGGTGTACAACGGAAAACGAATTAACAGATTTATTAGAATCTCAATGTGGTGGTATTGTTAGTAAATCATGTCTTTTTGAACCATATAAAGGAAATCCTCATCCTCGTGTGTTTTGTAATGATGTTCTCTCTATTAATTCAACAGGATTAGCTAATCAAGGTTATATATTTTACAATGATATTGGAAAACAGATAACTAAATACAAACCTTATATTATATCTATTGGTGTAAAAAATATTGATGAAACATTCAAAATGATTAAAACTATAGAGAGAAATCAATATTGTGATTTTATTGAACTAAATATTTCGTGTCCAAATATTATTGGCAAATCTATTTTAGGATATAATATGTCTGAATGTTTAATGTTTTTCTCTCGCTTATTTTCAAGAAAAAACAATCATACTATTATTAATAATCCAAATAAACTAAAAATTGGTATTAAATTACCTCCATATTTTGATCAAGTGCAACTTAAAGAAATGAGCAATATTATCAATATATTTCCTATTAAATATATATGTTCTATAAATGGAATGCCTAACGGTCTCGTCTTAAATGAACTTCATGAAAAAGTAATTGAACCAAATGATGGTATCGGCGGAATGGGAGGTTGTGTTGCCAAACCTTTTGGTCTTTCAAATGTTAAATCGTTTCATAATTTATTACCTACTTTACCGATCATAGGATGTGGAGGTATATCTACAAAAAAGGATATTGAAGACTATTTAAGTGTTGGTGCTTCTCTTGTTCAAATTGGAACACAGCTCATTCGTGAAGGACCTTCATGCTTTGAACGATTGTTAACTAATTAGAAATCAGCATTAAAATCAAATATATCATCAGTTTTAGTTTTATTTGCAAGACTATATTCACTTTGTCGTTTTTCAAAGAAATTGGTTTTTCCATCTAGAGAGATAAGTTCCATAAAATCAAAAGGATTGGGTACATTAAAGATTTTTTCATAACCTAATTGAACTATTAAACGATCAGCAACAAATTCAATATATTGTTTCATTAATTCACTATTCATACCGATTAAACGACATGGAAGTGCTTCACAAATAAATTCTTTCTCAATTTCTACTGCATTTTTTACAATTTCTATTATACGATTCTTATTAATTTTCTTTTGTAATTTTGAATATAAAAGAACAGCAAAATCAGTATGCATACCTTCATCACGTGAAATTAACTCATTGCTAAATGTTAATCCAGGCATTAATCCTCGTTTTTTAAGCCAAAAAATAGCACAAAAAGAACCACTGAAAAATATACCTTCTACACAGGCAAAAGCAACTAATCGTGTCGCAAATGAACTACGTTTATCATTAATCCATTTTATTGCCCAATCTGCCTTTCTCTTTATGCAAGGAAAGTTATCAATCGCTTTTAAACATTCTTGTTTTTCATCTTCCTTTTTAATATATGAGTCAATCAATAGCGAATATGTCTCACTGTGAATATTCTCCATCATAATTTGAAACCCATAAAATGCTCTTGCTTCGGGTAATTGAACTTCGCTCATAAATCGCATACCTAAATTCTCTACTACAATTCCATCGCTCGCAGCAAAAAAAGCTAATATCATTTTAATAAAATACTTCTCATTATCAGTTAGTTTTGCCCAATCCAGTTCATCCTTTGAAAGGTCTATCTCCTCGGCTCGCCAAAAGCAATCCATTTGTTTTTTATACATTTTCCAAATATCATCATCTTGCACTGGAAACATAACATAACGATTGGGGTTTTCTGTTAACAAAATATCAGTAATTCCTTGTTTAGACATCCTAAATAATATTTGTTAAGATTTTTATATTATTTTATTTATATAATATAAATAAATGGAAATATCTGAAAAAGATTTATTATTAAACCAAATTCAGTCAGAAATAGAAAAAATAAATAAATATTTACAATATAAACGACTGGAAATTAAAAAAACAAAGAAAGAAAATAACTTTTTAGAAATGGTGCATGATGATTATGAGCAATATTATAATTATATAAAAGACCAAAAACAACAACAAATTAATCAATTAGAATTTATTTTAAAATATTTAGAAAAAAGTATGGAAGAAGCTGGATTAACAGAACAAAAAGTTAGACAAACTAAACATGAACAACGTACTATTACAAAAAAAATCAAACAAATAAAAAAAGAATTAGATGAAATTATAAAGGATGATGACTAATGATTAAAAATATTAGATTAATATATATGAGTGAAAATAGTATTGAAAATATTATTGATCAAATTACTAATTTAAAATCATTGGCTACTGAATTAACAGATAATAAATATAGTAACTTCATCAAATCTATAAGTAATGATATTCAAAACCGTGTAAGATCATTAAAAAGTGTAAGTGTAAATATTCAAAACCTTAATGATCAATTAGAAGAACAACTAGAACGATTTCCCGACCTTGATAAATTAACTAGTAAGTTAGGTAATAATACTGAACTTATTAATAATCTTAAAGAATTCAAATCTGTTTTAGATAATTCACAGCGTAATGTTAATAATGAATTACAATCATTAACAAGAGAGATAAGTAATTTAGAAGATTTAACTGGAAGTATGGAAGGTCCTGAAGTTCCTGTACTTTCTTCATCTGAAACTCAAGATAATGAAGAACCAACTGTATCTGAAACACCAAGTTCAACATTACCTAGTATTTCTACTACTCCAGCACCAAGACCTTTCGTTCCATTTAATTTACCAACTGGTCCACTTCCATCTACTTTACAAAGACCTCCTTCATCTATGACATCACGACTAGGACCGTCACCATCTACTTTACCAACTGGTCCACTTCCATCTACTTTACAAAGACCTCCTTCATATATGACATCACGACTAGGACCGTCACCATCTACTTTACCAACACCTCCTTCATCTATGACATCAGAACAATCAACAGAACAAGAATCAACACAAGAATCAACACCAAAAACTACACAGTCTGAAGACATACAAACAGAAGGTGGTAGTAAATCAAAAAAAAACACAAAAAAAGGCGGATATATTTATGGCAAAAAAGCAACTATTAAAAAATCTAAAAAATCTAAAGTATCTAAAAAATCCAATAAGAAAACAACTAAAAAAGTAAAAAAGTACAAATAAATTTATACAAATAAATTTATACTTATTTCATAATACGACAATATTCAGGCCAATCTCCATAAATTTGTCGATAAGTAATGGCTTTAGGACACTTTCTCATATTTATAATATGTTGTCTCTCTTTAAGAATATTTCGCCAACGACGTTGAAATATTTTTAACCAAAAAGTTTTTTTTATAGCCAATGTTTCACCTGTATCCTTTTCAATCTTTTGAACTATATCCAATACATGATTATCTTTCTTTACAATAGACCAATAATTATTTATAAAAGGATGAGATAATTCACTATTATTGATTTTAACATTAGGAAATCGCGTTTCATAACCTTCTTTAATAATATCTAATAATTCGTCTTGTTCATTATTATAAAATTCTTCTGATGAATAAGTTTCATTAATCAAATAATGACCATATATATTATTATTGTTATTATCATAACCATGAATATAAGGATGATATAATTCACAAATTGCTAATTCTAACCCCATGATTAAAATATTACTAATACTATATATTAATATCTATTTAACCATTTTTTTTTATTAAATTATATATATAGATGATGATAACGAAACAAGTTAGAGAACTATTAAAAAATCAATATGTTTTATACATTTTATTTGCTTTAGCTATTGTCAATGTTCTCGGTTATTTAAATAACAAAGATTATGAATCACTTATTGTCTTTTTAGGAACTGCGCTTATTACAAGCAAATTCAATAATAATATGTCTGTTATCTTTATATCTTCAATTGTTGTAACACACATTTTATTATCAAGCAAACTCATCCGTGAAGGTATGAAAAATGGAAAAAAAGACAAGAAAGGAAAGAAAGACAAGAAAGACAAGAAAGAAACAAACGATGATGAGGATACAAAAGAAGAATTTATTGGAAATAAAAAAGAATTACATCCTACCGTTATTACCAGTAAAAAAGTAGATGTCAAAGTTGAAGAAACAGACGATGTTCAAGATGGTGAAGATACTACTACCGGTAAACGCATTGATTATGCTTCAACATTAGAACAAGCCTACGATAACCTTCATAATATGCTCGGTGATGATGGCATTAAAGGACTTTCAGACGAAACTAAAAAACTTATTACTCAACAAAAAGACCTTATCTTTTCTCTCAATAGTATGGCTCCCGTTCTATCTGATGCTAAAAAAACATTAGATAATTTAAACTTACCTGATATGAGTTCTCTTACTGATTTATTCTCCAACTTAACTGGTAAAAAATAAATGTAATATATATATGACTAAAAAAATGAAATGTGCTCCGGGTGTTATTTGTATTAATAATACAACACTATTTCTTATAGGAATTGTCACTTTAGGAATATTAGCTTATTATGCAGTTCGTAATCCTAATGTTATTATTATTAAAGAAAAATTATCAAAACATACTAATAACACTAGTATAGCTCCAAAAAGAGAGAGAAATATGGGATTATTTCCTTCCCCTAGTTATAGTTTTTCAAATATAGCTGATGATATATTATTAAATCCTTATAGTGCTCCTTTTAAAGAAAATCAATTCTTACCCACAAGAATAAATATTCCATCAAACGCTATTCCTATTAATATTAATACACGAGGTATTGATACTAACTTTAAACAACTAGGTATTCTTACTCGTATTAGCGGTCCCGAAACAATTTTACCATTATTAGGTCGTCCTATTTATTCAAATAGGGATAAATGGCAATTTTATACTATGAGTGACAAAAATTCTCATATTAAATTACCTGTTAGTAATAAAGGTAAGAGTTGTACTAGTGAATATGGTTGTGATGATATATTTAGCGGCGATACCGTTTATGTTGTAGGATATAATGATGCATTTAAAGCCACTATTTATGACTCTAATTATCCTCAATATATTCCTTTTACGTAATTATATAATTTTTTATTAGTAATTATATAATTTAGAACAACGCGTATTTATGTTTATTGTTTTCCACTAGCAGAAATCGCCATTTGTTCTTCTACTGTATTTCCTGTATTAACAAGTGTATTTGCTTGTGCTTCTCGTGGTAATTCTACATCAATAACAATACTAATTGTTTTATTATCAGATGACACTTTGAGTGGCTTAGATGTTATTTTAACTGGAAATGATGGTGCGGGCGCTTTATCACCATTTGTTGGTGGAGTTGGTGGAATCTTTGAGGGTTGTTTGCGTTCTGATGGGTGAAATAAATTTGGTGCTGGTCCTGGTGGTGGTGGAATCTTTGAGGGTTGTTTCTTTTGTACCGGTCTTGATGGTTGTTTTTCTTCTTCTTTTCTCACAGGAGTTGCTGGTGGTGGTCGTCGTTTAGTTACTGGTTTTTTTGGTATAGTATGAACTGATTTATCTGTTACTTTTTTTAATTTTTCAATTTCTTTTTCTTTTTCAGTAAGAGATCTTGGTGTAGATGTAGTTTTTGGAGTTACTGGTTTTTTTGATATAGTAGGACCTGGTTTAGGTGTTATTTTTTTTAATTTTTCAATTTCTTTTTCATAGTCTGATATTGTTTTTGTATTTTTCATTATAACTTGTTTTGATGGTGTTGATAAATTTTTATATTTTGGATCCTTTAAAGATACTCGTGAAAACCATCGTGTATAATTATTTTCAAAATCTTTTCGTGTTAATTTATCATTTAAAAGTTTTAATGGTTTCCCTCTATAATTTCTAATATACCAAGCTTTATACACACTAACAAAAGATTTGTTGTTAAATGGATAAAACTCAGGTAATACTTTAAAAGATTTTATTGGTGTTGATACTGTCTTAAGTTGTCCGGGTTTTGGTGCTGGTCCTGGCGGACTTGGTGGCTTAGATGCAGTAAGTGCTAGTGTCGTTGGTTTTGGTGTTGTTGGTTTTGGTGTTGTTGGTTTTGGTGTTGTTGGTTTTGGTGTTGTTGGTTTTGGTGCTTTTTGTGAAATTGGACATTTTTCTTTTTGTTCTTCTTTTAAATTTTTATATGCAGTATTTAATTTCTTATTATCTTCTGTATTTCCACCCTTATCTGGATGTCTATATGGACCTTTAAGTTGATTACGATCACGACATTTCTTTGCTGTCTCATCCTTATCACATTTAAAATCATTACAAAAGTTTTTTAATGTTTGTGAAGTTGGTTTGGATTCTGGTTTTGAAGGACCGGTAGAAGTTGGTTTGGATTTTGGTTTTGAAGGACCAGTAGAAGTTGGTCGTTTTGGTAAAGGTGGACCAGTTACCATTTTTACATCCTTAGCTTTAATTGGAACTATACTTTTTTCTAATTTATTACTTGATACAATAGGTTTTGTAGTAAGAGTTGGTTTTGGTGCTGGTAAAGCTAATGTTGATGGCGTTTTTACTTGTTTACGTGCTACTACTTCCTTAGCTTCCTTAGCTTTCTTATCTTTCTTATCTTTAATTTTTTTTTGTTTTTTAGATTGTTGTCTATCAGATTTAGCTTTTTGTTTTCGTGCCGCTGCTGCTTTTTTACGTTTTTGATCTCCTCCTTTAAGAGATTTATTTCTCAAATGAATACTTTTACGCTGCTTACGTGTATGTTGTCTTTTATCTCGTCTGCTCATACTTTTTTTCTTATGACTCTGATTATTCTTTTTTTTAATACCATGTAGTCTCTTTTTTGTAATAGGCATAATCTATATATATATTACTATGATGATTTTTTTTATTCTATAATATAATAATGAGTAAAATAACTAAAGAAGAAATATATATTGATTGTCAACCCGTCAATTCTGAAGGTAATGTCATTATTAAAGAAAAAAATATTATTGATGTAGATGCTATTAATCAAGAAATTACCGATGATTTATTTTCTAAAGTTCTTAAAAGTCCATATTTTAGTATTTTAATCGGTGCGATTAGTGCCTTTGCTCTTATTCATCTTTCTAAATTTATGATTAAAAATGTCATTAAAAAATAAATTTTAACATAATTCATCTATATTAAAATTTATTTAAATGTTTGTTGCTTGATGTAAATCTTCTAAAATAGGTTTGAAGTTAGATTCGGGAATATCTCCATCATTAACATAAGGAACCATATTAGCAACCACTTCCTCTTCTAAAGTAGGAGGAAACTGATTCATCGCTGTTAAATTTCTCATTTTGTTATTTTCAGAAGGAACATATTTCTTTACTAAACCACTATCACTTGAACCTTGTGATCGGCGGATTAATTCATAAGCTGCTACTAAAGCAACTGCACCAGCAATATTATGTTGTAAAAATAACATTATCGCTAAAACAATAACAATACCTTTACCAATCGGTGTATCAATAAGAGTCGCTAATTCTTTAGGAATTTTAGTATCAGTAACTACAAATAATACAAGTAAAACTATTAATACATTATGAGGTGTAAGTCGCACTTCTTTTCTTATGTTTTTAAGTAAACATTCCATATATCATAAGTTAATATTTTTATTTAATAAATTGATAAAAAATTTTAAATAGAACTTATTTTTATTATTCAAGATGGAAAACTCATATTTAGGAAAAAAAGGTTATTCTATTCATAAAAATAATTTAACACAGAAACAACTGACTAAAATAAAAAAAGACCTCACAGTTAAAGCATTTATCCCTAAATCATCTATTGGTGAAGCAAAACCCTTCCCTATCTATAGAGAATCTAAAAATAAACTTTATGTTCCTCGTTTTTATGGTATTAATGAATTTGGAATACCTAAAGAAAGCAAAATAAATTCCAGCAAAGATATCAAACTTACATTTACATCTCAATTATATCCTCATCAGGTTCCCGTTGTTGAACAATACTTAAATCATGTAAATAATCATGGTTGTGGTTGTGGTCTTCTAGATCTTTATTGTGGATATGGAAAAACAGTTGTAGCTCTTAACATTATTTCTAAACTTAAAAAAAAAACATTAATTATTGTACATAAAGAATTCTTATTAAATCAATGGGTTGAGAGAATAACACAATTCTTACCTGATGCTAATATTGGAAAAATACAAGGACAAACTATTGATACTGAAAATAAAGATATTGTCATTGGTATGCTTCAATCCCTCTCAATGAAAGAATATCCATCTTCATTATTTGACGATTTCGGTTTTACTATTATTGATGAAACACATCATATTAGTGCAGAAGTCTTTAGTAATGCACTATTTAAAGTTGTTACTCAATATATGCTCGGTCTTTCTGCTACTATGAACCGTAAAGATGGTCTTACAAAAGTATTTAAATTATTTTTAGGAGATATTGTAGTTAGTAAAAAGCGTGTAAATGAACATCCTGTTATTGTACAAGGAATTGAATACAATGTTAATGATGAATTCTTTAATGAAACCGTATATAATTTCAAGGGACAAACCCATTATGCTCTTATGATTAGTAAATTATGTGAATTTAATCCACGCCGTGAATTTATATTATCTATACTTCAAAATACATTAAAACAGGCTAACAAAGATGATCAAACTATTCAAATCATGATACTTGCTCATAATAGAAATTTACTTATGTATCTATATGATGCTATTGAACATCGTAAAATCGCAACAGTAGGATATTATTTAGGTGGAATGAAAGAAAAAGATTTAAAAGCCAGTGAATCAAAACAGGTTATTGTTGCGACTTATGCTATGGCTGAAGAAGCTCTTGATATTAAAACACTCACTACACTTATTATGGCTACACCTAAAACAGATGTTACTCAAGCGGTTGGACGAATATTAAGAGATAAAAATAATAAACATCCACTTGTGATGGACATTATTGACCCTCATGTCATATTCAGAAAACAATGGATGAAAAGAAAAAAATTTTATATGAAAAATAACTATAAAATTATTTATTCAGCCGATTATAAAAATAATATATGGGAAACAATTTGGGATGATAAGAAGAAAAACGCTAAATCTAAAAATAAAAATTCTACTCATGGCGATTTTAAAGATGATAACAGTAAGTTTTTGAATAAAATATGTCTCATAGAAGATTAGTTTGTTTTACTTACAGGAGCTGCTTTATCTAATACAGGTGAAGCAAACCCTTTATTAGTATAATGATTATAATTATCTACACAACTACCTCTCGCATTCACATTAATACGTTCACGTGTTACTGGATTTGCCATTGCACTTAAATATTTACTAACCGCTACCGGTGCAGAATATCCTGGACTACTAGGTACATTTGAATTATATTGATAATATCCACCTTTTTGTCCACCTTTTTTCCCACCGCATTTCAAACCTCCTGTCACACATGTATAATATCCACCTCGCTTATTTTTTAATGTATGTCTTAACGTTTTTAAGTAATCTGTGACTGCATTAATGTGTCTATCTTGAACCAATTTATGTGCAACATCGGCTTTAACACCAATTCGTTTTAAGTCTCGTTTAATAGTTTTAAAGATATTTCTCATAACCTGAACATTTTTACGGATTTTATTTTTATTGCTTGATTTTAAAGCTTCTACTTCTAAACAAAAAGCTTTTGTATATTTTTTAATAAGATTAAGAATATCTTTACTATGTGTTTTTTCTAATTTTTTAAGATGCTGAATATAAATCATAACCGCACTAGGGCAAATAGATTTCCAAAATGCTTTAACTTGTGCATATGTTTTAATATCACTGATTTTATGACATACGTGTTTGCGAGCACCACCACTGCATACTGGTCGTTTGCTAATATTAATAGGAAAATAACTACCTTTTAAGTCTGCTATTAATTCTTTTGAAGTTTCTTTCGCGAATCCATAAATAGGAAGATCATTAGGAGATGCAACAGCACTAACAATAGGCGCTGTTCCTCCAGACATAGGTTTTGCTGGTGTATCTGCTCCTCGTTTTTCAGGAGATACTTGTTTACTACATGTATTTACATATGAAATTGGTGGATAACCGTCTTTCATAGCAATTGGTTTAGATCCTAATGGTACTCCATATGCACCACCTTTATGATGATTACGACTTCGGCGTTTATGTGTTTTCTTACCTTTTCTTGATTTACTTTTTTTAGATTTGCGTTTGTTTGTTTTACCTCCATTTTGACATCCACAAGAACCACCTGTTTGATAAGGTAGATCTGCACATGGTCCATTAATCGCAGTTGCTACACGAGGACATGAAATATTTCTATTTCCACATGCAGCTCCAATTATAACATTGCCAGCAATATTGGGATCTGTAAAAGAATTACATTGATCATTTGAACCGCAATAAGACATTATATATATATTGATTATATTTTTTCTAAAAAAGAAATCTGTGAATAACAAATCATTTTTCTCTGATGACTTTCTTTTAGTGGTTGCCATTTTTTAAATTTTTTATTATAAACACATTCCATATACATTGTCTTATTTAAATTAAATTTATCATCACTTATATTTTCAAATTCTTCTTCATCATCACTTTCCTCCATAGCATCTAAATTCTTATTCTCTTTAATATTTCTAAATATTGAATTCATAAACATACTTGATTTGATATTCGGAATACATGCTTTTCCATATAATTTCTCTCCTTTATCATAACAATATAGGTCATAAATATCATTAATGTCATCTGCTCGTACTTTAAATACAGCTCGTGACCCTTCTTGTGAGATTACTCTTGAATTATACCTTTCTACAAGGTTATAGTCTTTTCTTTTATAAGAACGATGTTGAATATATTCTATTGTATATTGTAATTCATTTATTTCACGAATTAACTCTTTATATGATGTTCTAATAATAGGTAATCCAAATATAATGAACTCCTTTGAATATCCTATTTGTCTTATATTTTCAAATAATAAATTAAAATAGTGTATTTTTCTCTCAAATATCACATTACCAACATAATTATTTTTATAATAAATAACATCTTCTATATTGAAAAAACGATTATCATTTAATGTAAATACAGTACCATATACGATTGTTCCTAAACATAAATAATCATTAAAACAACATAATATCGCTGATATGTCCACAATTCTTTGTTGTGAATTATCTTTTTCCAATAAAAAACAAACTGGTTTTCCTTTATATAGCGTAAACCATGCAAAATGCTTTTTACCTCTCGGAATCGTAAGATAAAGGTCACTGTAAACTTTTTTATGGATTATAGTTTCATAAGAAAGTTTAAAATTAGGAAATAGCCTTAATAATATTTCTTTGTCTTGCCGTGATAATTGCATTTCTCTCTAATATTCTAAATATTTATTAGTTTAAATATGTTTAATATAATCATTTAATTCATCCTTCATTGAATGTGCTGGTTCTTTTTTTTCTTTTTTTGGTTCTTTTTCTTTCACGATTTTACTATTGGTATCTTCTTTATTTTTTAAAATATTATACATTTCTTCATACTTTTGTTTTGATTCATTCATATAATCTTTTTCTAGTGGATCTGTTAAACTTTCTTTAAAATATTCATACAACTTATGAACTAATATGATAAGTGATAAAGATACTATAATTTGTATTATAATCCACAATAACATTATATATTATTGCATATTTATTAATGTTTCATAAAAACGAATAATTTCATCCCAGATAAACTTATTATGTTTATTATTATCCGTTGTTAAATAATAATAATCTATGATGCCATTTGTGTTATTATTTACTTCTATTACAAATAATAAATTGTCTAATATTTTATACTCATACTTAATAATTTTAATGGATTTATGCTCATAAGGTAAACAATAATGATTTTCTCTCTTTTGCCAATAACTATATGATAATATGAATTTATTATTATTTACTTCATGCATTTCATGTTTATCATTATTTACTTTAAATAAATAAAGTTGTTTATTACAAATTCTATAATATCCATAATCACTAAGAAATACTATTTCTTCTTTTTTTTCATAAGGAATTTTAATATGGTCTATTGAAGATGGTAACTCCAACGATTCAGAATATATTCTCATTTTATTATTTTTTAAGTTAAACTATTTAAACCCATTCATTAATGTAAATATAATAACAAATAATGGTTAATATAGTTATTATAAATAAAGGTGGAAACTGTAAAACATTAAATGTTAAGAATTTTGTTAAAGACGATTTATATAAAAAATGCGGATTTAAATCATCAAATAATTTTGATCATAGACATACTTGGAATATTAAATTAAAGGGTAATAATCTAAATATTGAAGTTCATGCCAAAAATAATAGTAAAGCAAATACAGAAAATAAGTTTGATTTACCTCCTCCTATTGACAGTGAATTATATTTTGGTAATATTGCACTTATTGCTTATCATAATAAAAAAATAGTAGATATTAATGTAGATGATTGGTGTAAAATATACGAGAAATTAATGGGTGGCTTTGAAAATCTGGGTGATCAAGATACATCTGAAGATGAAGATGAAGAAGATGATATTTCTCCAGAGCAATTAACAAAGGAAGGATATATGAAAGATGATTTTATTGTGGATAGTGATGATGATGTTGAAACTGATACTGAAGCTGATAAACCCATCAAAAATAATAAAAAACAACAAAATGATGAAGATGATGAAGATGATGAAGACACTATGACTGAAGAAGAGACATCTGAAGATGAATCATTTGAAATATCTAACGGAGATGATGATGAGGATGATGAGGAGGATGATGATGATGATGAAGATGAGGATGATAGTGATGTTATATCTGAATTATCTGAGGAAGAATATATTAATGAATAAATTGATTTAAATTTTATATATAATAAATATGATAAATATGATTATTGAAAATTCAGAAAAGTTCCGTAAAAATATTGTTGATAAGTTAAAAATACTTATCAATAATGATATTCAATCCATAAATCTTGAAAAAAGTATTTATAATTGGGCAATAAAAGAATCCAAAAATAAAAACATTGTTAAAAAATGGGATAATCCTACATTTGTACAATTATATATGGATAAATTAAAAAGTATTTACTTCAATCTTAATAAAGAAAGTTATGTAAAAAATACTTCATTATTAGACCGTCTTAAGAATAAAGAAATTAAATCATTTAGTATATCAGCAATGACACATCAAGAATTATGTCCAGAACGATGGCAGAAGATGATTGATGATAAAATTAAAAGAGATAAAAATAAATATGAAATTAATATGGAGGCAGCTACTGATGAATTTAAATGTTTTAAATGTAAAAAAAGAAAATGTACTTATTATGAAATGCAAACGCGTTCTGCTGATGAACCAATGACTACATTTGTATCTTGTCTTATTTGTGGTAATCGTTGGAAGTGTTAACTAAAAAGCAGTTTAATATCATTATTATTTGCTAATTCTTTTATAATTTTTTTCTTATTTTTGAGTTGTTCTTCGTCTGTAGAACCACCCATAATATTAGTTACGATATTGAGAAATTCTAAATCTTTTTCCTCATTATCCCTCCAATTTGGATTGGCTTTTCTCCATTCATCCATATATTTTATTTGTTTATGAGTTACTTTCCAAATACTTTCCAATATTTTCTTATTGTCTTTATCCTTCTCCCATTTACCATCCTTAATATAAAAGTTCATACGTTTCTTATCACTACAATGAATTGGTCGTTCTGTTTTATCCAATATACTCAGGTTCTTTTGAAAAATATTACTTATTGCTTTTGGATACCCGTTATCTTTTGAATAAAAAAGGTCTTCCATTGAAATACTTAGATTGTTTAAAAAATCTGGAAAATCTATAGCATTTGCACAATGCTCATTGAGATAAACATGATAATTAATATTATTACTATTAATATTATTATTATTATTTCCCATAATAGAAGGTTTCTTTGCTAATTCTAAAAATACTTCTTCTCTCTTTTCATGACTATTCATAACAGTCTTAAGAGTTTCATGAAATTCTTTTATTTGTTCTTGTTGATTATTAATTAAATTAGATTGATTTGTTAACATATCTTGTTGTGTTAATACTAATTCAGTAAGAGTTTCTACTTTACCTTTTTCTTCCTTTAAAATTTCTGTATTAGTATTATTACATTTTTGTTTATGTCTCCACACACCATTTCTGCTCTTATATTCTTTATTACATAAATTACAAATATTTTTTTCGTTTTTTTCGTTTTTTTTGTCACCGGAGACCATAAGTTTATGTTTACGGGTGGATAAATGTCTGGTAAAATCTGTTTTTTTATATGATAAAAAGTCACATAATTGACAACTGTATTTTTTTTCGTTTTTTTTGTCACTAACTGTAACCTTACATTGTTTACATGTCAAATTATGATTGTCTAAATTATTTTTATTAGATGCATTATAGTCACATTTTTTACAACAAAATTGTGAATTTGTTTTTTTCTGTGTTTTTGTCACCATTTTTTATATATTTGGTGACAAAAAAAACTCCTAAATATTTACGCAAATTAATTTTTTTTACCGATTTTTTGTTACCATATTTTACACCTTAATTTTCCTACAGTTTTTTACATTTTAGAGCATTATGCTCACAAGTGCTCGAAAACCACTGTTTTTTATTCTTTTCTCAGATATGAAAATTGGACATGTCCATTTTTCTATTTCGAATCACTTTTGGGAATTTAGTTGTTACTGTACTTTTTTACCTGTATTTAAGAGAAGTATAATATTATGATAAATGGTAAGGAAGGAAAAAATAGCAAAAACACCAGTCACAAAATAAAAAATTATAATTATAAATTTATATTAACAAATATTATTATAGTTAATATATAATGTATCACAACCTATACAAATAATATTAGGTTCATCATATGATTTTATTGTATCTTTTATGTTTTTTTCCCAATTATTTTTATTGTAATAAATATCTTCTTGTATAATACGTAATATAGAATATCCATTTTCTAATGCTTTTTTCATTTTATATATATCATTTTCTAATTGAAATTCAGGAGAAGACCAATTAGATACTTGTTCAAAATGTTGTCTTCCATCTATTTCTATAATTAATTTTAATTTTTCAATAACAAAATCAAAAGGAAGTTTTCTATTTGTATTTTCTGATTTACACCAATTATACTTAGGTTGGTGCTTTATTTTAAATTCTTTATATGTTTTTTTAAACCAATGAAGAAATTTTTTTTCGGTTTTATTTTTACATATAGGACACCATGTTCCATTTGTTATATTAGAAATAGTACTATTAAAACTATGATTACAGTCATCACATTTAAACCAATATTTTTTATTATTATATTTTGAAACAGTTCTTGGTTTAATAGTCTCATTTTTTTCATTATCCCAGCATTCAACTTTTAATTTACCATTTGGTGTTTTACCATCATAACTAGCAAATGATTTATTATAACAATAATTACAATTGTCATTATTACATATTTTTTGATTAGCACAATAAGGACACCAATGTCCATTTTTTTTTGTTATATCTCCTATTCTATTATCAAAACTATGATTACAATCATCACATTTAAACCAATATTTTTTACCAGTTCCTTTTAATATATCTCTTGGTGTATCATTTTCTTCATTTTGTGTATAATCCCAACATTCAACTTTTAATTTACCATTTATTGTTTTACCATC